>Ga0209724_1001370_pt1 | contig 22229 bp, 15 predicted proteins | sample grotaG_FD_184143 | JGI IMG/M metagenome (GOLD analysis project Ga0209724, IMG submission 184143) | Glacier valley bacterial and archeal communities from Borup Fiord, Nunavut, Canada, to study Microbial Dark Matter (Phase II) -... | ecosystem: Environmental > Aquatic > Freshwater > Ice > Glacier ...
TGCCCGTTTTGGCCGCGGCCTTGGCATCGAACGTGAAGCGCCAGCGCTGACGGTCGGGAGCGCGAAACAGCGCGACCACCGCCAGATGGGTGACCTCGGCCGGCAGGCCTTCCAGCATCTCGTACTTTTGCCCCGGCACCAGGACGACTTCCTTCGACGAAACGACGTCGCTGTTGGTGAACGGCTTCTCGGCACTGCCCGCGGCGAACATGGCGTAAGTCGCCTGGCTGAATTGCGTGGTGCCGCGCAAGCCGTAGATGCGCACGACGATTGCAAGCGAACGCCCGGAGGTGTCGACGTTGACGACCTGGCCCGCATGGATGCGCAGCGCTACCTGGCGTTGAGCGCCGGACCTCGGCATTTGACCGTTGAGCGTGGGCAGTTCGCCGTTGGGGCCGAGCGCCATCTCGGCGGCAGGCGGCTCGGGCTTCTTGAGGCCGACAACTTCCATCGTCTTGTCGATGAGCCCGGAAGCGCAGCCACTGAGCGCTACGCAAAGCAATGCCGTTGGTCCAACCCGACAGACCGTTGCGACAGCGGCGCGTTTTAGAGACTTGACCATCGGCGGGCGAATCGATGTACTCATGTAAATCTCGAGCTTATAGTGCAATGCCTACTGCCCACGGTGATTCGATACCGCCCGTCGAGCGGCTCTTGTCTTCATGAATTACTCGAGTCTTCGCGCAGTGCGTGCTTGCGCCGCGCTTCTGATAGCCGGCATCGCTGTCGCCCTCGCGGGTTGCGCGCAAGCGCCTCCCGCATCCGCTCCGGCACCGGCCATCGAACCGCTTGCGCAATACATGGTTCGTGCCAACGAAGCCAATGTGCAGGGAAGCAAGGATCAGGCGCGAGCGCTTTACTACACGGCGGCCAAGAGCTACCCGACCAGCAAAGAACCGTGGCAGAAGTTGGCGCAGGACTACTTCGAGACCCGCAATTACGGCCAGGCGATCCTTGCTGCGCAAGAGGTGTTGTTGCGCGACCCGTCCGATACGGTCTCGACCAGCATCCTGGCGGTGAGCGGGTTGCGCGTGTCGGCTCAGGGGCTCACCGCGCTTCGCCAGCAACAGCGCCGGCTGACGGGCGATACGCGTACCGAAGCCGAAGACATTGCACGCACATTGCGCGAGCTTCTCGGCGAACCGCTGTTGCCTCCGCCGGTGGGCGCAGCAGGATCGGCGTCCGCTCCGACACCTCGGCCCAAACCCGTCGCGCGTCCCAAGGCGGCATCGACGGCAACTCCCGCAGCATCGGTACCCCCCATCGCAACGCAAAAGGGGGACACTCCTGCGAACCCTTTCAATCTGCTGACGAAGTAAGGCAATATTCGTCCATTCACCTCCAATCCGGGAACAAGCGCATGGCCAAAAAAGACAGCGTCCAAAAGCGGCTCGAGAAGGTACGGCCACCGCGCGTGCAGCTAACGTACGACGTGGAAATCGGCGACGCGATCGAGCAGAAGGAAATCCCGTTCGTCACGGGCGTGCTTGCCGATTTCACGGGCCACCGGGATGGCGCCGCGACCATGCCGAAGCTGAAAGACAGGAAATTCGTTTCAGTCGACATGGACAACTTCGACCAGGTGATGAGCGGCATGGCGCCGCAGGCCTCCTATCGAGTCAAGAACGAATTGAGCGTCGACGGCGGCGAGTTCGCCGTCAACCTCGCGTTCAACCAGTACGACGACTTCCGTCCGGAATCGGTGGTGCAGCAGGTCGAGCCTCTTCGCAAGCTTCTGGAAGCTCGCACCAAACTTGCCGACCTTCGCAACAAGATGGCAGGCAACGAGAAATTGGAAGATTTGCTGGGCGAGGTTCTCGCCAATACCGAGCAACTCAAAAAGCTCGGCGCCGAAGCCAAGAAAGATGAGGAGTAACAAAGATGGCCCAGCAATCTCTCTCTTCCGCAGCGCCCGCGACGGACACCACGTCGCTGCTCGACAGCATCGTCGCGCAGAGCAAGGTTGCCCGCTCCGACACCGAGCGCGTCCGCGCCAAAGACATCATCTCCGAGCTTGTGCGCGAAGTGCTCTCGGGCACGGTCGTCGTTTCCGACAACCTCAGCGCCTCGCTTGACGCTCGCGTGGCCGAGATCGACGAGCTGATCTCGCGGCAGCTCAGCGTGGTGATGCACCACGCCGAGTTCCAGAAGCTCGAGTCGACCTGGAGCGGGCTGCACTATCTGTGCAAGCACACCTCCACCGGTGCGCTGATGAAGATCCGCATTTTCAACGCCACCAAACCCGAGCTCATCCGCGACTTCAAGACCGCGATCGATTTCGATCAGAGCGCGCTGTTCAAGAAGGTCTACGAGGAGGAGTTCGGCACCTTCGGCGGCGCACCGTTCGGCACGCTGGTGGGCGATTACCAGATCTCGCGCCAGCCCGAAGACATGTATTTCGTGGAGCAAATGTCGCACGTGGCGGCCGCAGCCCACGCGCCTTTCCTTTCGGCGGCCTCGCCAGAGATGTTCGGCCTCGATGGATTTACCGATCTCGGCAAGCCGCGCGACATGTCGAAGGTATTCGACACGGTCGAATACGCGAAGTGGAAGTCGTTCCGCGAGTCGGAAGATGCTCGCTACGTCGGCCTGACCGTTCCCCGCTTCCTCGGCCGGCTGCCGTTCGATCCGAAAGACGGCGCGACGGTCGAAGGATTCAATTTCGTCGAAGACGTCGACGGCAGCGATCATTCGAAATATCTTTGGATCAACGCCGCTTACGCATTTGCCACCCGGCTCACGGCCGCCTTCGAAACCTATGGCTGGTGCGCGGCGATTCGCGGCGTGGAAGGCGGCGGCTTGGTTGAAGACCTGCCCACGCACACGTTCAAAACCGACGAAGGCGAGATCGCGCTCAAGTGCCCCACCGAGATCGCCATCACCGACCGGCGCGAGAAAGAGCTTTCCGATCTCGGTTTCATGCCGCTCGTGCATTGCAAAAACACCGACTACGCTGCGTTTTTCGGCGCGCAATCGACCCAGAAGCCGCGCAAGTACGACAGCGACGCAGCCAACGCCAACGCTTCGCTCTCGGCCCAGTTGCAATACATGTTCGCTGTGTGCCGCATCGCGCACTACCTGAAGTCGATGATGCGCGACAAGGTTGGCAGCTTCGCCTCGCCGGGCAGCGTCGAGCAGTACCTGAACAACTGGATCTACCAGTACGTGACGACCGACGACAACGCCACGCAGGAGGTCAAGGCCAAGTACCCGTTGCGCGAGGCCCGCGTCGACGTGTCGGAAGTGCCAGGGCGTCCGGGGCATTTCCGTGCCACTGCGTTTGTGCGTCCGCACTTCCAGCTCGATGAGCTGACCGTTTCCCTGAGGCTCGTTGCAGAGCTGCCCCAGTCGGCCAAGGCCTGATGAAGGCATCCACGCAGAGAGCCAGAGTCGTTGCAACTGTCTAACTCCGAGGAGAAGAAGCGATGAAAGACATCTACGTAGATTTCAAGAGCGGCGAGATCAAGGGTGACAGCCGCGATGCCAAACATAAAGACGCGGTGGAGGTCACGACCTTCAGCCACATGATTTCGCAGCCCAAGTCGTCGACGGCATCGAGCGCTGGCGGCCACACGTCCGAGCGCGTCGAATTCGGCGATCTCGTTTTCACCAAAGACATCGACTACGCCACCCCGGCGCTGATGGCGGCCTGCTCGTCGGGCACGCTGGTCAAGGACATCGAAGTCCACTTCTATCGCGCTTACGGTGGCAACACCGCCAAGGGCGAGCAGTCGCGCCACGAGTACTACACGATTAAGTTGAAGAACACGATCATCTCGTCGGTCACGACGGCGATGACCTCGAGCGGCCTGCCGGCCGAGACGTTCACCCTCAAGCCCGCCGCCATGAGCTGGTTCTACGAAGAGCACAAGCTCGACGGCTCGAAAGGCAAGAAGATGGAAAAGATGTGGAGCCTGACCACGAACAAGCCTGAACTCGCCTGAGCTTCGGCGCTTCGCTCCCCACGGGGGCGGCACGCCAGTGCCGCCCCTTTTTCATTGCCAGCCGATGCAACGATTCGTCCCTTCGCTGCTCGACCGCCTGATCGATGCTGCGCCTCAGTCGCCCTCGGAGCCCACCCGTCCGTCGCACTCGCTCGAGCAGCTTAAAGACGGGGTGGCACGAGATGTCGAGTCGCTGCTGAATGCGCGCCACGGCTCGCTGCGGAACGCGCTCGAGGGCTTCCCGCATGCGAGGCGATCGATCGCCGCTTACGGCCTCGACGACTTCGCTGCCATGTCGATGTCGAGCAGCGTCGACCGAGCCGCCATCTGCCGCTCCATCGAGCGCGCGATTGCCGACCACGAGCCGCGCTTGCGGGCCGTTCGCGTCGAGCTTGATCGCCACGTCTCGACGCAGAAGCTGCGCTTCACCATTCGCGCCATGCTCGTCGTGCATCCGCTGCAGGAGCCGGTGAACTTCGACGCGGTGTTGCAGACCACGACGCAGAGCTACGCCGTCCAGACCGGGCGCCGCGCCTGATATCGATGGACGATCTTCTGCCGCACTACGAGCGCGAGCTCGCCTTCCTGCGCAAGCACGCCGGTGATTTCGCGCGACGCTATCCCAAGATCGCCGGCCGGCTGCAGGTCAGCGGCGACGTCGGCGAAGATCCGCACGTCGAGCGGCTGATCGAGTCGTTCGCGCTGCTCACCTCGCGTATCCACAAGCGCCTGGACGACGACTTCCCGCTTTTCACCGAGAGCTTCCTCGAAGTTCTCTATCCGCACTACCTGCGCCCGTTTCCGTCATGTGCGGTCGCGCGCTTTGAGGTCGGTGCGGCTGCGGCGCAGATGTCTGCCGCGGCGACGATCGAGCGTGGTACCGCACTCACGTCGCGGCCCGTGCATGGCGTCGCGTGCCGCTTTCGCACGGCCTACGCGGTGTCGCTTCTGCCGGTGCGCCTGGTCTCGGCCTCTTTTCGCGGCGCGATCGGCGCGCCCGACGGCACGCCGGTGCCGCGCGGTGCCACCACGCTGCTTTCGCTGCGCTTCGAGCTGCTTTCGGCGCAGGCGAGCTGGCACATGCTCGGCGCCACATCGCTGCGCCTCTATATCGACGGCGAAGGATCGCAAGTCGGCGCGCTGCGCGAAGCGCTCTGCGGCCGCGTCGCCGGCATGCTGGCGCAAACGTCGCCGGTCGGTCCCTGGCAGTCGTGCGGCGATGCGCGGCCTGCACCGGTCGGCTTCCTCGAAGACGAAGCGCTCATCGATTTCGACGCGCGCTCGCACCAGGCTTATCGTCTGTTGACGGAGTACTTCGCGTTTTCCGAAAAATTCAACTTCATCGACTTGCCGTTGCCACCGGCCGTACTTGCGTCCAGCGCTCGAACGGTGACGCTGCACCTGGCGCTGCAAGGCATCCGCTCCGATTCCGACGAAGCCCGCCTGCTCGAGACGATCAGCGAGCGCAACCTGCTGCTCGGCTGCACGCCGGTGGTCAACCTCTTCAAGCAGAAGGCCGACCCGATCCGCATCTCGCACCGCGGCGAGCGTTACCCGGTGCTGCCCGACAGCCGCCGCGCGTTCGCTTACGAGGTCGTGGCCATCGATCGCGTCTACCGCGTTCAGCAAACGCCGCAGGGCGAATCGATCGCCGAGTTCAAGCCGTTCTATTCGCTCCAGCACGACGAGCTGATCGAGGCCGACCGCCCCGGCGGCCGCTACTGGTATGCGCATCGAGACGACGCTCTGGCCGTTGCCAGCCCCGGCTATGAAACCGAGATCGCGATCGTCGACATCCGCTTCGATCCCGCATCGCCCGAGACCGACACGCTCTCGCTCGACGTGCGCGCCACGAATCGCGATCTACCGAGCCAGCTCTCCGTTGGCAACGCGGGCGGCGACCTGTTCCTCGAAGGCGGCAGCGTCGCGCGCGAGATCCGCCTCGTGAGGAAGCCCACGCTGTCGCAGCGATTCGAGCGCGGCCACGGAGCCATCTGGCGCCTGATCTCTCACCTGTCGCTAAATCATCTTTCGCTCTCGGCGGGCGGCGTGCAGGCGTTGCGGGAAATGCTTCGCCTCTACGACCTGCCGCAAAGCGCTACCAACCGTCGGCAGATCGAAGGCGTGCTCGAGGTCGAGTTCGCGGCCGCACACGCCTGGCTGCCCGGCGAGCCGTTCCCCACGTTCGTGCGGGGCACGGAGGTGCGCTTGGCCGTCGACGAGAGCGGCTTCGTCGGTGCGGGCCTGCGGCTGTTCGCGCAGGTGCTCGATCATTTCTTCGGCCTGTACGTTCACGCCAACAGCTTCACTCAGCTCAAAATCATCTCGGCGCGCACGCGCGAGGAACTCGTCGTATGCCCACGCCGCAGCGGCGACAGCCCGTTGGTCTGATGACCCGGAGACGGCCTGCCGGTGTGATCGCTCGGCTGCTCGCCGAGCCGCACCGATTCGGTTTTTTCCAGGCGGTGCGCATGCTGAACCGCTGGCTCGCGCAGGGAAGGGGCGCGCCGGCTCGGTATGGCCTCGACGAGCGGCTGCGCTTTCGCAACAACCTCTCGCTTTCCTTTCCGCCTAGCGAGATCGCCGGCTTCGAAGTCGAGATGCGAAGCAGTGGTGCTTCACCCGATGCCGCAACGGAACCGGATGCTGTGCCTTTCGCCGGCAACGTCCAGCACATCGCCATGACGCCTGCGTTCATGAGCCTGCTAGGTACCGGCGGCGCCTTGCCGATCCACTATTCCGAGCTGCTCGCAGAACGCGAGACCTACCACCGCGACCGCGCCGCGCGCGCCTTCCTCGACATCTTCCAGCACCGTGCTGTCAGCCTGTTCTACGAAGGCTGGCGCAAGCATCGGCTCGCGATCCAGTTCGAAGACGACGCGCGCCACCGCTTCCTGCCGCTGGTGCTCGCCGTGGCCGGCGTCGGCCAGAGCGCACTGCGCGATCGGCTGCGCGGTGAAGCAGGCGGCGTGGCCGACGACACGATCGCCTACTTCGGCGGGTTGCTGCAGCAGCGGCCGGTTTCGGCGGCGAGCATCCGGCAGATCGTTTCCGAGTATTTCGCGGTGGCCGTGCGCGTGGATCAGTTCGTCGGCCGCTGGTTCACCTTGCCGGCCGAGAGCCACGCCGGGCTCGGCTACAGCAATGCAACGCTCGGGCTCGACGCCGTGCTCGGCGAGCGCGTGTGGCAGCGCGACCTGCGCTTGCGCCTCACGATCGGGCCCATGCCGCGCGCGAAGCTGCGCCGCTTCCTGCCCGGCGGGCAGGCCGCTCTGGCATTGCGCGAGCTGCTCACGCTGCTCACCGGCGTGACGCTCGAGTACGAGGTACGCCTCGCGCTGCATGCCGGCGAAGTGCAGGGCATGCGGCTCGACGAAGGCGACGCCGGCGCCCATCTCGGCTGGGACAGTTTCCTCAGCACCCAGCCCGAGCGGCACGACCGTACCGACGCCGGCTACGACATCCACGCGCTGCACTGAGCGCGACACCGCTCTCGACTGCTCCCGACTGCATGACCACGAACCTCAAGACCCTCATCGGCAAGCTGAACGACGCGACGCGTCGCGCGGCCGAGCGCGCCGCCAGCCTGACGATGGCGCGCGGCCACTACGAGGTCGATATCGAGCATGTGTTCCTGGCGCTGCTCGAAGATCGCCGTAGTGACATGGCCGTGCTGTGCCGCCACTTCGCCATTGCCTCGGCCTCGCTGCAGGCCGACCTGGAGCGCGAGATCGGGCGCTTCAAAACCGGCAACACGCGTACGCCTGTGTTCAGCACCCGCCTCGCCACGCTGCTCGAGAACGCGTGGCTGATCGCTTCGCTCGACGCGCACGACGCGCGCATACGCGGCGCGCACCTGCTGCTCGCGCTGCTCACCGAGCCGGGGCTGGCCCAGCTCGCGCAGCGATCGAGCAAACAGTTCGCCAAGGTCGCGGTCGACGAGCTCAAGCACCGGCTCGACGAGACCACTGCCGGCTCAGAGGAGTCGTCGCACGCCGGTGGTGGGGGCAGTGGCGCCGGCACGAGCGAAGACGCGGGAGCCGCGGGCGAGCCCGGCAAGACGCCTGCGCTCGACCAGTTCACGACGCACCTCACGGCACGCGCCAGGGCCGGCAAGCTCGATCCGGTGATCGGCCGCGAGACCGAGATCCGCCAGGTGATCGACATCCTGATGCGGCGGCGCCAGAACAACCCCATCCTCACCGGCGAGGCCGGCGTCGGCAAGACGGCGGTGGTCGAGGGCCTGGCCCTGCGCATCGCTGCCGGGGAGGTGCCGCCGCCGTTGCAGGGCGTGGAGGTGCACGTGCTCGACATGGGCCTTTTGCAGGCTGGCGCGAGCGTGAAGGGCGAGTTCGAGAACCGGCTCAAGAACGTGATCGACGAGGTGAAGAAGAGCCCGCACCCGATCATCCTGTTCATCGACGAGGCGCACACCATGATCGGCGCCGGCGGGCAGGCGGGGCAGAGCGATGCCGCCAACCTGCTCAAGCCAGCGCTCGCGCGCGGCGAACTGCGCACCGTGGCCGCAACCACCTGGAGCGAATACAAGAAGTACTTCGAGAAGGACGCCGCACTGGCGCGACGCTTCCAGGTGGTGAAGGTCGAAGAACCCAGCGAGCCGGTTGCCGCGGCCATGCTGCGTGGCCTCGCGCCGCTGATGGAATCGCACTTCAAGGTGCGCCTGTTCGACGAAGCCATCACCGAAGCCGTGCGCCTTTCGGCGCGCTACATCACCGGCCGCCAGCTGCCCGACAAGGCCATCGGCGTGCTCGATACCGCCTGTGCCAAGGTGGCACTCGGCCAGAGCGCGATGCCGGCCGTGATGGAAGACCAGACGAAGCTGATGCAGCGCATGCAGGCGGAGCAAGCGGCCCTCAAGCGCGAGGCTGCTGCGGGCGCGCAGCACCATGCGCGGATCGCCGAATTGCGCGCGTCGATCGACGCCGCGCGCGACGGACTCGCTGCACTGCAGACGCGCTACGACGCGGAGAAAGTGCTTGTCGATGCGATCGGCAAGCTGCGTGGCGAGCTCGAGGCTGCGCCAGCGAGTGCAGCGCCCACCGAGGCATCTGCACCGGCCAGCAAAAGGCGCCAGAAGGCGGCACACGTTGCTGCCGATGACCCGCGCGTGGCCCGGCTGCGTGCCAAGACCGCCGAGCTCGCGGAGCTGCAAGGCGAAGCGCCGCTGATCCCGATGCACGTCGACGGGCTCGTCGTGGCGGAGATCGTCGCCGCATGGACGGGCATACCGCTCGGCAAGATGGTCAAGGACGAGATCAAGACCGTGCTCGGCCTGAAGCCGTTGCTCGAGGAGCGGGTGATCGGCCAACCGCACGCCATCGAGGCGGTGGCCAAGAGCGTGCGCACCGCACGCGCCAACCTCGAAGACCCGAACAAGCCGAAGGCGGTATTCATGTTCGTGGGGCCGAGCGGCGTGGGCAAGACCGAGACCGCGCTGGCGCTGGCCGACGTGCTCTACGGCGGCGAGCGCAAGATGATCACGATCAACATGAGCGAGTACCAGGAGGCGCACACCGTGAGCGGCCTGAAGGGCTCGCCGCCAGGCTACGTGGGCTACGGCGAGGGGGGCGTGCTGACCGAGGCCGTGCGCCGCAACCCCTACAGCGTGGTGCTGCTCGACGAGGTGGAGAAGGCCCACCCCGACGTGTTGGAGCTGTTCTTCCAGGTGTTCGACAAGGGTGTGCTCGACGATGCCGAAGGCCGTGAGATCGACTTCCGCAACACCATCATCATCCTCACCAGCAATGTCGGCTCGCAGCAGATCATGCAGGCTTGCCTCAACAAGAGCGCGGCCGAGCTTCCCGATGCCGAGACGCTGGCCGCAATGTTGCGGCCGGTGCTCTACAAGGCGTTCAAGCCAGCCTTTCTCGGGCGCCTCAAGGTCGTGCCGTACTACGCGATCACTGACCAAGTGCTCGAACGCATCATTCGCCTCAAGCTCGACCGCATTGCAGAGCGAGTGGCCCGGAATCACCGCGCGCGCTTTGGCTACGACACCAAGCTCGTCGAAGCGGTGCTCGCGCGCTGCACCGAGGTCGACACCGGCGCTCGCAACGTCGATCACATCCTGAACGGCACGCTGCTGCCCGAGATCGCGGAAAACGTGCTCACCCGCATGGCCGAAGGCTCGTCGATCGAATCGATCAAGGTCTCGGCCGCGAAGAACGGCGACTTCCGATACACCGTGCAATGAAGCGCTGGCAACCATGAGCCTCCTCGCGCAAATTCTCGCCACGCTCGCCGGCGCGCCGGTGCAGCACGCGCGCATGCTCGTGCTGCACACGCCGCTCGGCGCCGACGTGCTGGTGGCCGAGCGCGTCGAGATCGAGGAGTGCATCGGGCCGATGGCCGATGGACCCGCCGCGGGCTTCCGGATCGTCGTGCATGCGCTGGCGAGCGACGCCCACCTCGAGCTGAAGCAGCTCACCGGCCAGCCCGCACTGCTCGAGCTGCTGACGGCCGCGAGCCGAAGCGACTTGAGGCCGTTCCACGGCCACGTAACCGAAGCGGCGCTGGTGGGCAGCGACGGCGGGCTCGCGCGCTATCGGCTCGTCATCGAGCCGTGGATCGCGTTCCTGGCGCACCGGGTCGACGCCTATGCCTTCCAGGACCGCAGCGTGGTGCAGATCATCGAAGAGATCTTCGCCGACTATGCAGGCCAGGGCCGGCTCGCGCCGGCATGGCGTTGGGAGCTGGCCGACAAGAGCATGTATCCGGCGCGCAGCCTCTGCATCCAGTATCAGGAAAGCGATCTCGCGTTCGTGCTGCGGCTGATGCGCGAGGAAGGCCTCGTGTTCTGGTTCGAGCACGGCGGCGCGGCCGGCGACGCGACCCTCGGCGCGCACACGCTCGTGATCGCCGACCACAACGCGGCGTTCAAGCCGAACGCGCAGGCCAGCATCCGGTTCACGCAGGCGAACGCGGCGCTCGGCGAAGACACGATCACGGCGTGGCGCGAAGAGGCGGTTCTGCACACTGCGAGCGTTTCGCTCGCGAGCCACGACTACCGCTCGCTCTCCATGCGGCCGCAGGCCCGCTCGGCCGACCCGGCCTCGGGAGCCGCACTCGTCTCTGCGCTCGAGCTTGTCGACGTGCCCGGCCTCTACGCGTACGAAGACGCCGTTCAGGGCGATCGCTTGGCGCTGCGCCAGATGCAGGCTATCGACGCGATGCGCTCGCAAGCCAGCGCGCGTGGCACCGTCCGCACCGCTGCGCCCGCCACGACCTTCGTTTTTACCGACCACGCTGCGCACGACGGAAGCAGCGAACCACGCGACCGCTTCGTCATGCTCACGGTGACCCACAGCGCGCGCAACAACCTGCGTGCGGATCACGCAGCCGAGGTCACGTCGCTGCTCGGCACGATCGATGCCATCGGCAAGCTCGGTGCAGCCGGCCACATCGCGCACCACGTGCTCGGCGCGGAGCCGCTGCGGCAAGGCGCGGCAGAGCTGCCCGACCAGGCCGACGAGCCCGCCTATCGCTCGACGATCCGTTGCCAGCGTGCGGAGGTGCCGGTGCGCTTTTGCGCGCTTGACGAGAACGGCCTGCCCGACCCACGGTTGCACGCAAGGCCGAGCGTGCATGGCGTGCAGACGGCTATCGTCGTGGGCACGGCGGGCGAGCCGGTGCACACCGATCGCGACCATCGAATCCGCGTGCAGTTCCATTGGCAACGCGGCGGTCGTGCGAGCCACGGCCTTGTCCATTCGGGAGGCACCGACAACGCGCCGGGCAACGAACAGTCGGGCACCTGGGTGCGCGTGGCCGCTGCAGTGGCCGGTGCTAACTGGGGCAGCGTGTTCACGCCCCGCGTCGGCCAGGAAGTGCTGGTGCAGTTCGTGGCCGGCGACATCGATCGGGCCGTCGTCACCGGTGTGCTCTACAACGGCTCGGGCAGCACCGACGCGCAGGGCAACCAGGTCGCGGGCGGAGCCGCAGGCGCCACGGGCAACGCCGCTGCATGGTTCCCCGGCGCTGCGAAGTCGGGCCGCTTCGAGGGCCACCAGCATGCCGCCGTGCTGGCCGGCTACAAGAGCCAGGAGCTGGCCTCGAGCCAGGCCGGCGCCGGCGGCTACAACCAGCTCGCCTTCGACGACAGCCCGACCGGTGGCCGCATCGAGCTCTCGACCACCGCAGCGCAAACGCGCCTGCAGTTGGGCCATCTGCTGAACCAGAACGACAACCAGCGCATGCAGCCACGCGGCCACGGCGTCGATCTCACCACCGCAGGCTGGGGCGCGCTGCGCGCGGGCGCGGGCCTGCTGGTCAGTGCCCATGGCAAGCCCGGCAGCGCTGCCGGTGGCGCCAGCCTCGAGAGCCGCGAACCGCAGACCCAGGCCGAGCAGAGCCAGGAGCTGCTGCACACATTGGCCGAGAGCGCGCAGAAGCATCGGGCGATGGGCGCCGGCGAGCCCAATGTCGTCGGCGCCAAGGCCGGCGACTCCGCCCGGCAGCTCGTCAACGAGCAGGCGCTCTACGCGGCGATCAAGAGCCTTGCCGGCGTGGCCCAGCGGGCCGAGAGCGGCGCTAGCGGCGAAGGCAGCATCGGCGGTGGCGCCGGTCGCGTGACGGCGTGGAGCCGGCCCGACCTCGTGGTCGCTGCGCCGGCCGGCATCGCCGCATTCACACCGGCGGCTTTGTTCGCCTCCGCCGGCAACACCCTCACGGCGGTGGCGGGCCAGGACCTGCAACTCGCAGCGCAAGCGAACCAGGCCTGGGCGATCAAGGGCGGCCTGGTCTTCTACACCTACGGCAAGGCGACCAACGCGAGCAAGCCCAACACCGAGACCGGCATCCGCCTGCACGCCGCCACCGGCAACGTCAACACGCAAAGCCAGAGCGGCGCCACGCGGCTGACGGCCGACAAGAAGATCGAGGTCGCGAGCACGGGCGGCATGGTGCGGGTGGCGGCGCCACAGCACGTCCGGCTCACCGCGGCAGGAGCTGCGATCGATATCCAGCCGGGGAGCATCACGCTGAAGGGGCCGGGGAAGATCGAGTTCAAGGCGGGGATGAAGGAGTTGACGGGGGCGGGGAGTGCGGGCGCTTCATTGGAATTGGACAAGCCAACCAAGCTCGAGCGTTTCAACGAAGCGTTTCAGATCAAGGACGAGAAAACCGGCGTGCCTCTGCCTTTCTTGAACTACCGGATCGAGCGTGAGGACGGCACAAGCGTGCACGGCCGCACCGATGCCGAAGGGCGGACCCATCGCGTTCGCGCATCGAAGGCGGAGCAGGTCAAGTTGTTCATCCTGGATTGAACGAAGGTAGCGATGTCATGAGCGACACCGACACGAGCTTTGCCGATCTGGCTGCAACCACGTCGCTGACGACGCCCGAGGGAACCTATGTCGATGCGAAGCACACGCTGGGTGACGGTGCTCTGCTTTACTTGCCCGGAACGAACGAGTTCGTTGCCCTGTACCCAGATGAGTGGCTCCACTTTCGTCACGATGCAGACGAGCACGAACAAGCGATCGCCGCACAGCAAGCCGCCAACCAACGTGTCACCGAGGCATCACGTGATCTTCGTGCTGCGCTGCTGACGGGCGTTAAAAGCGAAGTCGAGAAGGCCGAGAACGCCTTGGCGCAGGCGCAGAGCGATCTCGCGGGGGCGAACAAGAAGCTCAAGGCGAAGCTTGAGCCGTTGGGCAACCTAAAGGCTAGCGGCGCCAAGAAACTCGTTGAAACCGTCGTCCTGCACAAGAGCGAGAAAAAGTTTCGGCCGCGCTACGTCAACGCCGACAAACTCAAATCGGCGATGACCGACAAGCGCGTCTACATGGTCGATGGCACAGCGGAAAGAGCCAAGCGGGCACAGGACAAGATTCACAACGGCTTTAGTCTCAACACCAAAGAGATCAAGGCGCGCATTCTTGAGAAAGCGCAAGACAAGGCCAAGTTCAAAAAGGAGTGGAAGCTCGCGCCCGAAGGTGAGAAGGAATACCACGGTGTGCTCACGCAGTGGGCGCGCGTGATGAACGGCGATATCACCCACTTCTTGGAGCGCAAGACCTCTGACGTCGAGAAGCGCTTCAATATCGACCCTGCCGATCCCAAACGCCACGTCGACTTGTCAGCCGAGGCCCAACTCATGCGGTACACGGCGGGCGCCGGCATTGAAGGCAATTTCAATCCATTTCAGGGCAATCTGTTTGACAAGCGCGACAGCGGTTGGGTCAAGACGATGAAGCGCGGCATCGGCGAAGGTAAGTTCGGCATCAAGGCCAACGCGCACGCAGACTTCGCAGTGGCCGAGGGCAAGGTACGCACGATCTGGTACTGGCCGCACTTCGCGGGCTGGCACTGCGAGCCATCGGTGCTTGCGCAAAACATCGATTTGGGGTGGTGGCGTTTCTCTGCCGATATCGTGCTCTACGCAACAGCGGGCGCCAGCGTATGCGCCGAGCTTGATGTCGCGCTGCTCTACACCGCCAACAAGCAGGGCATCAAGGGCACGCCCAAGGGCGAGCGAGGCGCGAAGGCGAAGACTGGGGCTAGCGCAGATCTCGATGTTTTCGCAGGTGCAAGGGCGGGCGTTGATCTGGCCGGCGCGCTGCAGTGGCTGAGTCCGGAAGGTCTGACAGATGGACGGGCGCGGACGGTCGACAAGAAGACTAAGTCCGAAACTGCCGACTACGTGGATGTCGCGTCCATCAAGCCGGGCGTGTCAGCGGCCGCAGGGTTGATGGGAAGCTTGGCATTCAAATGCTTCTATCAAGACGGAAAGTTCAAGATCACCGCCAAGGCAGGCTTGTGTGTAGGTATCGGCGGCAAGGGCGAGTTCACCGGCGACGTTGGCGTAGCGACGATCGAAGAGTTTTTCAAGTGCATTGCGTACCAGCTAAAGCATTTGGACTGGGCCAAGGCCCGAGAGCTCATGGAGCAGTCCGTCTACGACACCTATCGCCACATCCTCTATGTCGTCGTCGCTGAAGGCAAAAGGCTGGCAGAGTCCGTGGGGAAGTCGGCCCGCGAGCTCGAAATGGAATTCGAGAGTGCGGTCGACGCCGCACAGCGGAGAGGGCGAGAATTTCTCGACCGTATTCGTCGGAGTCTGGAGCACTGGTTCGCGTACCTGCCGCCGGAGAACAAGGGCCTGATCCTGGCTCAAGTGAATCAGATCGCCATGGATCACGGCTTGAAGGAACAAGCCGCGTTCATCGTCGCCGAGGCCATGACGACAATGCAGACGCCTAGAGAGAAATACGAGGTGCTGCAGCGCTTTTCGCTAAGTGGGGCCAAGGTGGACGTGGCATCAAGCACTGCAATCTTGAACCGGATGCTGGCCTCGACGAACGTTGCCGGCTGTCTGGAACGCACGGACATCGCATTGGCCAAGGCTCAGCCGATCAAGGGATACCCGTTCCTTCGCAATGACGAGCCTGAATTCGTGACGGCGCGACTCGGCATAGACCACCCCGTCTACGGCATTCACTCGACAGCCGCTTGACTATGGCAGCGGCTGTTTGGCGTTGAGCACGCAGCGAAATGTCTCATCCAAATCGCTGAAATCCACATTGGTGTAGAGCGATGCTGCGGTGGCGTGTGATCGAGCCAGGTTGCCTTGCGGAAACTGACCGAACCGAACGAATACGAATGAATATTCGGGAGATCCGTTCACCCCTCGCGTTACTTTTTTCAGACCCGTGGACGGACCTCTCGGGTTGGTCTGTGGTCGGTCAACATATCGGCCAAACCAATCATTCGTCCACTCGCTGACGATCTCGGCCATGCCGAAGAAACCTGCGGGGTTAGGGGGAAAACTACCTATTGGGATGAGAAAGCTGTTTCCCTTGCCCCCCAGTTGCTTTCGCTGCGTGTAGCTAGGGTAATTTCGTCCGGGGACGTCAAGGTACTTGGTGTTATCAGCAGAATCGGCGCCTTGTGCCTCTTTGGCCTCTCTCACTCGTTCGTTGTCTATGCCCGTCTCCAGCTTTCCGTTATCCGTGGCGTAGAGCAAGCGCTGTCCGCCACTACGGGCCGCGTACTCCCATTGGGCCTCGGTTGGCAGATCGAACGGAGACTTGCTTATCTGGGCAAGCCAGCCGCAATAAGCCTTGGCGCCGTACCAGTTGACCGCAGCCGGATGGTTCGGCTTTCGCGAGCGCTTGAGCATCTCGTCGTTGCTCGCCAGCGGCCGTCCGGTCGCCATAGTGAACACATCGAATTCTGCGAATGTCACCTTGTATTTGAGCATCGAGAAGCTATCAAGCGTGACCTTGTGAAGCGGCTTGCTTTCAGGGTTCGAGTCATACGGCAACCCTTCTTCGTTGCCCCAGTCGCCCATGTCGAATATCCCGCCTTTGACGAATACCAGATCGGTCTTTGTGCGTTTGATCAGGTCTGCGACATCACCCACAGTCGGCTTGCCGGGCTGGGCCACTCGCTGAGGCGCCACATCCAGCGGATCCCTGGCTACCTCCTGCGAATTCGCGATTGGAGGTTGGACGAGGCAAATGACGAAGCCCAGCGCTGGCACGAGTCGAAGCTCAAAGTACGTCATAACCGAATCCTCGCATACACCTCGAAAGAGCTCGGTGGGTGTTGCACCAAGGTGTCTGGCTGCGCCCTCGCCGATCGAGCCGCCGGCGGCTACAACCAGCTCGCCTTCGACGACAGCCCGACCGGTGGCCGCATCGAGCTCTCGACCACCGCAGCGCAAACGCGCCTGCAGTTGGGCCATCTGCTGAACCAGAACGACAACCAGCGCATGCAGCCACGCGGCCACGGCGTCGATCTCACCACCGCAGGCTGGGGCGCGCTGCGCGCGGGCGCGGGCCTGCTGGTCAGTGCCCATGGCAAGCCCGGCAGCGCTGCCGGTGGCGCCAGCCTCGAGAGCCGCGAACCGCAGACCCAGGCCGAGCAGAGCCAGGAGCTGCTGCACACATTGGCCGAGAGCGCGCAGAAGCATCGGGCGATGGGCGCCGGCGAGCCCAATGTCGTCGGCGCCAAGGCCGGCGACTCCGCCCGGCAGCTCGTCAACGAGCAGGCGCTCTACGCGGCGATCAAGAGCCTTGCCGGCGTGGCCCAGCGGGCCGAGAGCGGCGCTAGCGGCGAAGGCAGCATCGGCGGTGGCGCCGGTCGCGTGACGGCGTGGAGCCGGCCCGACCTCGTGGTCGCTGCGCCGGCCGGCATCGCCGCATTCACACCGGCGGCTTTGTTCGCCTCCGCCGGCAACACCCTCACGGCGGTGGCGGGCCAGGACCTGCAACTCGCAGCGCAAGCGAACCAGGCCTGGGCGATCAAGGGCGGCCTGGTCTTCTACACCTACGGCAAGGCGACCAACGCGAGCAAGCCCAACACCGAGACCGGCATCCGCCTGCACGCCGCCACCGGCAACGTCAACTGGGTTTCCAAGGACTTCAAGGAGCCCTCCGACACAGTGCAGATCAACCTGTCGCGTCTGGCCGTCGAAGGCGACGACACCGACTCGATTGGCAAGCTCTGCCTACGGATCAATGGTGGCGGAAAGCACTGCGATCACCGACACATCCACTTCTACTTCATCGACCTGCTGAACGACGTTCCGCTGGAGCCCGCCTCCCAGTTTCCGACCATCGACAACAAGACTTTCAGGCGAATGGAATTCGTTCGCGAGACCCGGATCGTGAACGAGCATCCGGTTCTTGTCAGCGTCGGGGCCAGGCAATCGACCACGCCGCTGACACTCACCGTCGATCACACGTTCCATCGATGAGATCCGATCTGCGCTTACTTTGCCCAGCACTCTTGCTTTCGAGCACCTCTGTGCTTGCGGCGGAGTGCTTTGACGAAATGCCGGGCGAGATTGGCATCCGGTTTGATCCACTTGGCCGAACGAAGATCACCGAGCTGGTGATCAGCGGTCGTGGCGAGAAAGCGTTCGTCGCCACTGAATATCTGGGCAGTTCGAACCTTCAGGCGTCGATCTGTCTTTCGAGGGACAAGAGGTTCTGCCCGGCGGGTGATCTGGGAGCCGTTGTAGGCACCGAAGTCGTTTATGTCGACAAGAAAGGCCTGCACCTCGACGAGTTGGTGCAGGTCCAAGCCCACGCTTTACAGGATGTCGCGGATGTTCTCGATCACCGTGCGCGTGTGAACCGCCACATCGAGACTCGGTGGTGCCCATCGCGTCGGCCTCGAGTACCGGCTTCAGGCACCCCTGGTGAATGCGCTGCTCAAGGCAGTGGGCTGGCCCAGGCATGAGCCGGGGTCGATCCTGAAACTTTGAGGCTCCCCTGCGTCAAAGCGCGCGACTTGAGGCGATCTTGGAAATCGGTGTGGAAAGCGCTTGTTACAGAGTTGGGCCAAAAGGAAGCACAATATCGCCCATGCCAAACATAGCAGCGGTGCTCAAAAGCGAGATCAGCCGCGTCTCGCGCAAGGAAGTTCGTGGTGAAACCGAGGCGCTGAGAAAGGCGGTCGGGGCTTATCGCGGCGAGATCGCAGCGCTCAAGCGGCGCTTGCAGGCGCTCGAGCAGCAAGTGCGTCAGTTGACGAAAGGTTCGTCGAAGGTGGCCGCTTCGGTTCCGGCCGAAGCGGACGAAGACGGCCCGAAGCGTCGCTTCAGCGCCAAGGGCCTGGCCACGCAGCGGCGCAGGCTCGGCCTTTCAGCCGAAGACCTGGGCCGCCTGCTGGGCACTTCGGGTCAGTCCGTCTACAACTGGGAACAGGGCAAGGCGCGCCCGCGTGCCAGCCATCAGCAGGCGATCACTGCGCTCAAGACGCTGAAGAAGGCCGACGCGGTCTCTCATCTGGCCGCACGCGCGTAGGCCACGGGCCGAACCACCGGGGGTTCGGCCTCAGAGTTCGGAGATGCCGGTGTCGAGCGAGCCCGGGCCGGTATTGCGGCGCGAAATGGTGGGCGCCGGTTCGGCCTCGAGGTCGTCTTTGCCGAAAGTGCCGCAAAAGATCGGCGCGCGGCCCGGTGTGGTGTCGAGCCAGGCGTCGAAGTCTTCTTCCGCGAGCAAGACGGGCGTGCGCTTCTCGGTGGTTTCGCCTTTGTCGTTGGAGGTCCGACCGAAGCGCGAAAGCAGCGGGTGCAGGTCGCAGTTGATCGTCAGCATGGCGAAGCTCGTGATCTCGCGTCCGTCGTCTCCCACCCAGCGATCCCACAGGCCGGCGACGCTCAGCGGCGTGCGGTCCTTGCGGCGGATGCGCCAGCGCTCGGAGCGTTTGGCGTCATCTGCATACAGCGGCACATAGAGGCACTGCGCCGGCACGATGCACCACTGGCGTTGCGTGTAGGCGCCCTTGAACGTGGAGCGCGTGGCAGCGGTCTCGGAGCGCGCATTGACGGAAGTGCCGGTCGGCTTGTCGGCCTTGGCGTTGGCGGGCAGCAGCCCGAATCGCGCCAGCACGAGTTCCTTTTGCGCTGCATCACCGACGCCGAAGCGACGAATGATCGGGACGAGGTCGCCGGCTCCCGCGTCGGTGGGCCATTCATCGTCGATCGTCAGGCCCCACTCGCGTTCGAGCTCGGGAGACGTCGGCGCCAGGTAGTTGCTGGACATTCCGCCAATGTAGCGCTGCGCGCCGAGTCGTGGTGCGGTGTGAGCGCCGATTCGAGTGAAATGCGCCACGCTCGCAGCGCTTCGGCGTGCGCCGGCGAGGGCTCACACGGCGACCGGCGCCTTGATGGGCGGATGCGGCTCGTAGCCGTGCACGGCGAAGTCGTCCAGGGTGTAGTCGAACATCGAAGTCGGCCGGCGCACGATCTCGAGCGTGGGATACGGCCGAGGTGTGCGCGAGAGCTGCAGTTCGACCTGCTCGGCATGGTTGCTGTAGAGATGACAGTCGCCGCCCGTCCAGACGAAGTCGCCCACATCGAGGTCGCACTGCTGCGCCAGCATGTGGGTGAGCAGCGCATAGCTGGCGATATTGAACGGCACGCCGAGAAAGATGTCGGCGCTGCGTTGGTACAGCTGGCAGCTGAGGCGAGCTCGTTCGCTGCCGACGGCCGGCGCAACGTAGAACTGGAACAGGGCGTGGCACGGCAGCAACGCCATCTCGGGCAGGGCGGCGACGTTCCATGCGCTGACGACGATGCGCCGCGAGTCGGGGTCGTTCTTGAGCTGCTCGACGACCTTCGCGATCTGGTCGACGTGGCCTCCGCCGGGTGTGGGCCACGAGCGCCACTGAACGCCGTACACCGGGCCGAGGTCGCCGTCGGGTGCGGCCCACTCGTCCCAGATCGTGACGCCGCGCTCTTGCAACCAGCGTGCGTTGCCGTCACCGCGCAGGAACCAGAGCAGCTCCAGGATGATGGATCGCAGGTGGACCTTTTTGGTCGTCACCAGAGGGAAGCCTTCGCGCAGATCGAAACGCATCTGGTGGCCGAACACGCTCGTGGTGCCGGTGCCCGTGCGGTCGCCCTTGGCAACGCCGCGGTCGCGCACGTGACGCATGAAGTCTTCGTACTGCGAGCGAACAGGGCGCGGGAAATTCATGGCGTGGATAAGCGGCAGCGGCTCATCGATCGAACTGCAGCGCGGCCAGGCGCGAATACAGCCCGCCCGCCATGACCAACTCGGCGTGCGTGCCGGTCTCGACGATCTCGCCCGCCTCCATCACCACGATGCGGTCGGCGCGCTGCACCGTGGCCAGCCGGTGCGCGATCACGACCGTGGTGCGCCCCTGCATCGCCGATTCGAGCGCCGCCTGCACCATGCGTTCGCCTTCCGCGTCGAGCGCGCTGGTGGCTTCGTCGAGCAGCAGCAGTGGCGGGTTCTTCAGCATCGCGCGGGCGATCGAGATGCGCTGGCGTTGCCCGCCAGAAAGGCGCACGCCGCGCTCGCCGAGGAAGGTGCGATAGCCGTCGGGCAACGCCGTGATGAAGTCGTGCGCGAAGGCGGCCTTCGCAGCGGCCTCGACCTCCTCATCGCTCGCTTCGGGCCGGCCATATCGGATGTTCTCCATCGCGTCGGTCGAGAAGATCACGCTGTCTTGCGGAACGATGCCGATGCGTGCGCGCAAGGCATCGAGCGCCACCTCGCGTACCGATGCGCCGTCGATACGCACGCTGCCCGATTCGGCGTCGTAGAAACGCAGCAGCAACTGGAACACCGTGCTCTTGCCGGCGCCGCTCGGGCCGACGAGCGCGACCGTTTCACCCGGCGCGACGGCGAGGCTGAAGTGCGCGAGCGTCGGGTGCTGCGGCCGCGACGGATAGCGGAAGGTGACGTCGTCGAGCTGCACCGAAGCGCCGCCCGCGCGCACCTGCAAGGCCCGTGGCGATGCCGGTGAAACGATGGGCGACTGCAGCTCGAGCAGCTCCATCAGCCGCTCGGTGGCACCGGCTGCCCGCAGCAGCTCTCCGTACACCTCCGACAGCACGGCCACGCTGCCGACGAGGATGATCACGTAGACGACGGTCTGGCCGAGGTGGCCGGCTGTGATGTCGCCGCGCACCACCGCCTGCGTGCCCTGGTACAGGCCCCACAGCAAAGCACCGAAGGTTGCGCTGATGACGAAGCCGACCAGCAGCGAGCGCATGCGCGTGCGGCGCACGGCGGTGCCGAACGCGCGCTCGGTCGACAGGGTAAAGCGCTCCGCCTCGCGCCCTTCCTGCAAATAGCTTTGCACGACCGGCACCGCGTTCAGCACCTCGGCGGCAATGGCGCTCGAGTCGGCGATGCGGTCCTGGCTGGCGCGTGAGAGCCGCTGCACTCGACGGCCGAAGTAGAGCGAAGGCAGCACGACGAGCACCAGGATCCCCAGCACCTGCGTCATCACCACAGGGTTGGTGACGATCAGCATCGCCATCGCACCCACGCCCATCACCGCGTTGCGCAAGCCCATCGAGAGGCTGGAGCCCACCACCGTCTGCACCAGCGTCGTGTCGGTGGTGAGGCGAGACAGGACCTCGCCCGTCTGTGTGGTCTCGAAGAACTCGGGGCTCTGCCGCACGACGTGCGAATAGACGGCGTTGCGCAGGTCGGCCGTAACGCGCTCGCCGAGCCAGCTCACCATGTAGAAGCGCGCTGCCGAGAACACGCCGAGCGCGACACCCACGCCGAACAACGCGAAGAAATGTTCGCGCAAGGCCATCACGCGGGCGCCGGGATCGGTCGAGACGAAGCCCTGGTCGATCAGCGACTTGAGCGCGATCGGAAACACCAGCGTGCTGGCAGCGGCCAGAACCAGGAACACGGCCGCAGCGACGATGCGTCCTCGATACGGGCGCAGGAAAGGCACGAGGCCGCCGAGCGAACGCACGTTGCGCGGCGGGGCAGAAGAGGCCTCACGCGAAGGCGCGGCAAGAGTGGCGGAAGACATGCG
>Ga0209724_1001372_pt1 | contig 22208 bp, 18 predicted proteins | sample grotaG_FD_184143 | JGI IMG/M metagenome (GOLD analysis project Ga0209724, IMG submission 184143) | Glacier valley bacterial and archeal communities from Borup Fiord, Nunavut, Canada, to study Microbial Dark Matter (Phase II) -... | ecosystem: Environmental > Aquatic > Freshwater > Ice > Glacier ...
GTTGCAAAGTAGCCGCATATTGTTTAGGCATCTAAATTCCTCCTATTAGATTATTCAATTGTTATTTTATCTACAATTGTTTTTTGTAGCAAGAATTTAGACTACATTAATCGGCTTTTGTCACCAATCTTTCGCTAATGCACCCCAAAAAATAATGATTCCGCCAACGAAAAAGGGCAGACACATTGGTCTACCCCTACGAATATTTTTCGATACCGGGCGGTTCGCGAACCGCCCCTACGAATTTCCTTTTTCAGCCTTCAGCCTTCATCCTTTCTAGAGCCAGCCCTTCTGCTGCAACAAAGTATTCCCTAGCAAGCCTAACAAGACCTCGTAGCGCGTGCCTTTGTTTTCAGGATGCCATTCCATGCGGTTACGCTCGAAATATTGCACCACATAGGTTTTGCCATCATCCGGGTTAACCTCGTAAAACTCCTCGCTGGTGGGATTACCATAGATGGACAGTCCGCCATTAGTCTCCCAATAAGCCTTGAAGCTGTTACGAAGGTTGTGACCTGTTTCGGGGAAGTATCGCCCGCCGGGATAGTGCATATCAGCAAAATAGTTGAAAGCACCATCGCCCTTAGCCTTGCGGTCAGCCGTTAACTGGTTGCCCAGCAAGCCCAGCAGCACCTCATAGGGCGTACCCGCCAAATCGGGGTGATACTCGAAGCGGTTGCGCTCGAAATATTGGGCCAGATAAACCTTGCCATCGGCAGGGTTGTACTCGCGGAAAGGCTCGGTTTTGGGATAGCCGAACTGCGCCAAACCACCATTAGCCTCCCAGAACTTCTTGAAAATCCCCGAAAGATTGTGGCGAGTTTCAAGGTAATAGTTGCTACCCGCCGCCCCACTTGGCAGAGCCGCGCTAGTCATACTCTTGCCCACATCCGGCACATCCAGTTTGTAAAGTTTATGGTCTTTTTGGCCCAGGATAGTTAGAGGCAAATAAGGGCTTATGAATTGAGGCTGGACTCCGCCTGACCCAATCTTACGCCAATTATGCCCACCATCGCTGGAAAGCCAGGTATTGTCACCACTAATATCGCTCAAAACAATATTATTTGGCGCGTTTGGTACGACACTTAAATAAGGGTAAACATGACTACTCTCATAGGGTAAATTGGTGGGCAGGGGAAGGGGTTGCCAGCTTTTGCCGCCATCGGTCGAGAGTGTCAGGTTAAAATAGTTGTCGCTAGTATCTCCCTTTCCGTTAAATTTCACAATCCCTTCGTTAGTATGGGACAGGTGAATCAGGTCAATACCAAAAGTAAAATCCCTAGCCCCAGCCTGGTTAAAGGTTCGCGCTCCATCGTTTGAGGTATAAACAATGCTCCCGCCATGTGAACCGCTATAGCCACTCGCAAGGTGTAATTCGAGCATATTTGTGGGGGTAGTATTGCCTGATAACACAGAAATCAAGGCATCTGGTAACTCGCCAGGCTTGTTCTCAGCTTTTTCCTGGCGTTTTTCCCAAGTCGCGCCTGCGTCCGGCGAGAAGTAGATAACATACTTTGCCAGAGGGTTATTTACGCCACGTCCATAAATTGCTAGAGCATAAATCGCCCGTCCGTCTACGGGAGATACCTTCAGACTAACACTTGTTGGCCCACTCATAAAAGGTTGGGTGCGCTCCTGCCAGTTATAACCGTTGTCGGGGCTGGCATAGAGTTTCCAGTCGGTAGCGGAGTTTTGGTTCAAAGCATAAAGTTGCAACGTGCCATCCTGAGCCAGGTGCGTGGGGAAATGAGCAATTGTTCTCAAATTTGGTTCTCGGCTGCTAAGAACAAAGCCGGTGGTTGGCTGAGTTCCTGGGTAGCCAAATCCGTCATCGTCAGGTTGCTGATAAAGTTGGCCGGTAGTCTGGTTACAAGTAGTAAAACTAGCGGGACTTATCAAAGATTGCCGCTTGGTATTCAGGTTATAGCTATAAGTTCCCAGGATGCTTTGTTGGACGAATAGCAGGGTATCGGGTTGGGTTGCATCAAAACAAAATTTATACTTACTATTGCTGGTATCAAAACCAGTGTCCTGCCAGCCCTGAATTGGCGGCGGGTCGGCAGCCTGGGCTGTGCTGCTACCCAAAGAAGCAGGTAGTAAGGCCGCCAGGGTTAGCATCACCAACCACAGGCTAAACCTTTTAGAAACCTTGAAAATAAAACTGTAAACCAAAAGCTTGTTCCTTTCACTTAATATTTAATGACATAGGTTGTTCACCTGTAAAAAATATTAACCCTCTCGTATTTAATTAACGCATCATAAAGCTTTTAGTTGCTATAAGCTGTGACTCACTTCACTAAATTTGTAATTTATAACTCAACCCTGACCCCTAGCCCCAAACTCTGAGCCTTCTGGTACAAATAACTTGCCAGCGCCACATCCTGTACCGCGTTGCCGACTGACTTGAAGAAAGTAAGCTGCTCTAGACTACTACGGCCCGGATGTTTCCCAGCTACCACTTCGCCTAATTCGGCCTGGATGTGGCTGGCCTCAAATAAACCTTGATTGAGCGGAATCAGAATATCCCCGGCCTCCGCCATGCAACCTTCCCGCGCATCTACCACCACTAAGGCTCGCGCTACTGTTTCCCCCGGCACTTCCCGCATCTCGTGGGTAAAAGAGCCAACCCCGTTGATATGCGCTCCCGGCTCAACCTCCCCATCGGCGAAAACCGGGGTGCTGCTGGTAGTGGCGGTGGCTATAATCTGCGCTCCCTGCAAAGTTTCGGTAGGGCTACGCGACACCAAGATATTCAAGCCCGTTTGTTGGCCTAATCTTTCGGCAAATTTTGTAGCACTTTCCTGATTGCGACTGTAAACCCGCACTTCCTGTAACTTTCGCACCGCCGCTATCGCCAGAAGTTGGGTTTCGGACTGTACCCCCGCCCCAAATAGAGCTAACACCTTTGCTTCCGGGTTAGCCAAATATTTGGTGGCGACCCCACTGGCGGCCCCGGTGCGAATCGCCGTGACAGTCGCCCCGTCGAACAGGGCCAACGGTTGCCCACTATTCCCGTCCAGCAGCGTCACCAGCCCATAGATTAGCGGCAAACCCTTCGCCGGGTTATCCCTAAAAACGCTCACAATCTTGATTGCTACGGCCTCTCCGCCGTCAAACCCCGGCATGGTAAACAGTACCGCGTTCTTACCCGGCACTTCAAACGCGCCCCGTAATGGTACGGCGGCTTTCCCAGCCGAAAGCGCGGTAAAGCCCTGCCCGATGGCCTCGATGGCCTCGCTCCAATCCAAAATCTGGTTGATTTCCTCTTTTGAAAGTATCAGCATTTTCAATTTTCCTGTTGACTTGTTACTTGTGTCACCCTGAGCTGGCGAAGGGTCTAGCTTATAACATTGAGATTCTTCGCATTCGCTCAGAATGACAAATTTATGAATAACAACTTGAATTTCTCTGTGCCCTCTGTGGTGAAGATTATAAACTATATCTAATCACGTTCTAATCTTGCCATGTTGCGGGCGGTTTGGGTTGGTGCTAAACTCGGAATAGTTGATTTAACCAATAGAATCTGTAGAGTAGGATTTCTTGACCTAACCCTCTAATCCCATTCCCTAAACTGGTTTAAGGGGTGACATGAATGTGTCAAGTAAAATTATCTGCTAAATTTGGGGGATAAATCGTGAAATATTGCTCGGTTAGGGTTCGCACGGGGCTGAAGCCGCCGTGCTAATGTAACGAAGCCCCTTAAAAGAGGCTAAAAACCTACTTTTTAAGATTATGTAGAAGCATTCTAGCCAGCTTTAGTTGGCTTGGTTAAAGTAGCTCGGTGATTTATCGCCGAGCGAGTGAGCTTAACATAATGGTGTCACCCCTTAAACCCTAAAGCGGAAGGGGGGAATGACTTTATAGACACGGGAATTGAGAAAATATGGCACAAGTGGTAGATAAGAAAAAGAGCCCTGAACAGAAACCCGATAGCAAGGGGGCAAAAATAGCTCGTTTTGCCTTTGGGGCACTGTTCGGCGTAGTATTTCTGGTGATTTGCGGGGCGATGTTTTTTGCTGCTTTGCGTGGGCCTGATACTATTACGATGGACGGGGTGAGCCTCAAGGCCGGGATAGTGACTGGGCAACAACTCCCCAACCGCGAACTCAAGGAAGGCGATATTGCGCCGGATTTTGTCCTATCCCAACTTGGCGGCAACCCGATTCAGTTGAGCAAGTTACGGGGCAAGGTGGTATTTGTTAACTTCTGGGCTACCTGGTGCGCCCCCTGCCGTGACGAGATGAAAGATATTGACCGCTTCTACAAGGCTAACAAAAATAACGATAAAGTGGTAGTTTTGAGCATCAACCAGAAAGAGGACGACAGCACAATCAAGGGCTTCTTCAAGGACAACGGTGGCATAACCGTCCCGGTAGTGATAGACCGGGATAGCGGGGTCGCTGGGGCTTATTTTGTCACCGCCTACCCAGAGTCCTACTTTATTGACGCTAATGGTAAAATTGTAGCTATAAAGCGAGCGCAAATAACTAGCAAAGATATTGAGGATTTTTATAACAAAGCTCTCGCCAGTAGCAAATAAAACTTTACGTCAAAGCTTCGTTTCAGGATAAAATATGTGTAATTCCAGTGATTGTAGCCATAACACCGACAAATTAACCGCCCGGCCCCGCCCGGTTGACCCTCTTTCTCTGGCCTTCGAGCTAGAAGGAGTGTCACCCTGGCGACAACAATTTTCGCGGGTGGCCTTGAACGGGATGTTAAAAACTATTCGGTTTGGCGGGCGGCGGTGGCTGACCATCCTCAATTCGATTAATCTGGGTCTGGTATTTCTGGCATTTGCTACCCCCTTAGCGGCCTCCTGGGGTTGGAGCTGGCTGAGTAACCCCGTTTTTGGGGCCTGTCATATTATTTGCGTGCAAGACCCCACCCACTCCTTTTATATTCAAGGTCAACAGATGGCGATTTGCCAGCGTTGTCTGGCGATTTACGCCGTGCTGGGGCTGGTGGGGTTGTTATTCCATTTAGTACGCCATCGCCTCCGCCCCTTGAACTTCTGGCAATTCGGCCTGTTTTGTCTACCAATGGCGGTAGATGCTTTAACCCAGCTTTTCGGGTGGCGCGAAAGTACCGCCGAGTTGCGCCTTTTGACGGGTGGGCTGTTTGCTTTTGGCACGGTCTGGTACTTCTATCCCTATATCGAAAGCTGGATGCGGGCCTTGCGAAGCTGGACTAACCGCGAATTGCGCCTTGCCCGCCCGGAAGCGACAGCATGAGTGGGTCGCGCTACCTCCACGTAATTCCGCGTTATTACCCCTATATCGGCGGCTCGGAACTTTACACTCAAGAGATTGCCGAGCATTTAGCCCTTCGCGAACCTGACGCGGAGGTGGCGGTTTATACCACCGATGCCTGGGATTTGGAGCATTTTTGGGCGGCTGGCAAGCGCACGGTTGACCGCCCTTCCCACGAACTTTTTAATCAGGTTCAGCTAACCCGCTTCCCCGTGCGCCGCTTCCCGCTGGTTTCGCCGCTCTTTTACCCGGTGATGCGCCGCTTGCTAACAATGCTGAGTGCTGCGCCCCTGCCCGATAAGGTTGCCTTACCTCTCTTGCAACAACTTTGCCGCACTACTCCCCTGATTCCAGCGTTAGGCCGCGCCTTGAAAAAAGAGAAATTTGACCTGATTCATGCTACCAATGCCCCTTTCGACAGTCTGATTTATCACTCCTGGCGCAATATCAAAAAATCTGGTGGGGCTTTCGTAATAACCCCTTTTGTCCATCTGGGTGAGCCCAATAACCCCCAGGTTCGCAAATATTACACCATGCGCCATCAATTGGAGTGGTTGAAACAGGCCGACGCGGTTATCACTATGACCAACCTGGAGCGGGATTATATCGCCAGTCGGGGCGTGAATGAGGCTAAAATCCATATCGTGGGGGCGGGAGTTGAGCCGAACGCGATGACGGGCGGGGATGCGGCGGCCTTTCGCCAGAAGCATAATATCGCTGGCCCTATCGTGTTTTTTCAGGGCACTGCGGCCTACGACAAAGGTACTGACCATCTTGTTCAAGCGATGCAAAAGTTGTGGCAAGGGGGCGAGTATCGTGAGGCTACGCTGGTTATCGCTGGCCCGATTATGAGCCACTTCCAGAAGTTCTACGAAGCACTGCCCGAAACAGACCGCGCCCGTACCCGTTTATTGGGCTTTATTTCGCCAGAGGAAAAGCGAAACCTTTTTGCGGCGGGTGACGTTTTTGTTATGCCAAGCCGTACCGATAGCTTTGGGATTGTCTATATGGAAGCCTGGTTGAATAATAAACCTGTTATTGGGGCACGGGCGGGCGGTGTACCTGGTCTGGTAACAGAGGGGCAGGACGGCTTGCTGGTGGACTTTGGCGATGTGGCGACCTTAGCCGATAATATCAAGAGCTTATTGGGCGACCCGGCAACCTCAGCCCGGCTCGGTGCGGCAGGGCGAGAAAAGGTGCTGGCGAATTATACCTGGGAAATTGTTTTTGAAAAGGTCTGGCGAATCTATCGGCAGGTCTTGAAGGGTTAGATATGCGGCGGTTTCTAATACCAATTCTGGTAGTAATTTTTATCATTGCGGCAATTGTAATAACCTTGCTGCTGGTTACGGGTGGCCCCAAACAGGCCGCTACCACCACTTACACCGTCCGCACCGGGACTATCAGTGCCACTATTCGGGCTACCGGGCGGGTTGAGCCAGTTCGCAGTTTGCAACTGGCCTTTCGCTCCGGGGGGGAGGTTTTGCGAAAAATATACGTCAAAACGGGGGATACTGTTCCGGCGGGGACGTTGTTGGCGGAATTGGATAGCACTAGCCTGGAACGCAATCTGGCGCAGGTGGAAGGGCAGCGCGACATCACCCGCTATAACCTGAGTGCCGCCCAGGAACGCGCCGCCAGTGCCCCCACCCCCACCCCTGCCGCTAATCCTACCCCGACTTCACAAGTGCCCGCCTCATTCTCGGATTTGTACGCCGCCGCCCGTCAATCGGAACTGGCTGATTTGCAACTTACCGCCGCCCGCCTCGCGCTCGAAGGTAGCAAACTTTATGCCCCTTTTGATGGGACAGTTTTAGCCATCAACAATCAGGAGGGGGAGTTTGTGAATGGGGCGTTCCTGACTTTTGCCGACCTACGCACTTTGCAGGTGCGGGCTGATGTGGACGAACTGGATGTCCCTAACGCTGAGGTCGGGCAAGCTGTGACGGTCAGTCTGGATGCTTTTCCGGGTCGGACTTTTCCGGGTCGGATTACGGTGGTCTCGCCTTCCGCTACCCAACGTCAGGGGAGTTCGGTTTATCCCGCCGTGGTGGCTTTTACCCAGCCGCCCACCGTAAAGTTACGCCCCGGCATGGCGGCTAACCTGAATATCAACAGTATCAGTAAACAGGCTGTAGTGCTTGTCCCAACCCGCGCCATTGAAACCATCGGCTTGCGTAAGTTTGTCACTCTGCTCAAAACCGACAATAGCAGCGAGAAAGTCTCGGTAGAGGTTGGCCTCACCAATGGGGCTGATACCGAAATCGTGAGCGGCCTCAACTCCGGCGATAAAATCAGCCTTCCCCGGTAGTCGGTTATCGGTTGTCAGTTGTCAGTTGTCGGTAAAATAGTCGAAAATCAAAAGTCGAAGATCGAAAGTTAGGGGATAATTGTAGGAGGCTGCTCCGTCAGCCGATGGTTATCGCAGGACAGAGCCTGCTCCTACGGATACAAGGGTAGACACAGAGGTCTACCCCTACGAATTCCCCGATTTTAGATATTAGATTTTAGATTCCCCCATGTAGGGTTTTTCCCTACAAAAGTTAAAGAGTTTCCCGACTGTGTAAAACCCCAACAAGCCATAGAATATAGTTCGACAGAAAAGAAAACACAAGGAAAAGACTTAGTAGTCTACAAAAATCAGTAAAGCAAACAGTTAGAACCTGGGTTAAACAGGTTAGTTTTTTGAAAATATCGCAGCAGTAGCTTTCAAAGCACACGAGTGGGCGGGGAATACCTCGCCTACTTTTTTGTTTAAAGTCGTATTTTGACAAACCTTTACGCTTTGATTATGGCAAAATGTACATAGGAAAATGTTCCCATCTTTATGTAGCATGTTATAATGCGGTATTGGCAGTAGCATTTTCACATAACAATGGGAAGCAGTTTCAATGGGTCGCTACGCTATCTGTGTTGGAATTGATGACTATGATAACCTGCCCGAAGGTTGGGACTCGCTAGAGTTTGCCAGTGCCGATGCCCAGGCTATGGCCGAAATTTTGAGTACCCCTACTCTGGGAGCTTTTGACCGGGTTGAGCTACTCACAAAACCCGCCCAGACCACTCTCTCCGGCATTATTGATGCTCTCAAAAGTCTGTTTTACGATGTGCGCTTAGAGCCAGACGATACCGTGCTACTTTATTTTGCTTGCCATGCCGGGATGGATGCTCAGGACAGGTTATATTTAATTCCCAGCGACGGCAAAATAAACCAGTGGGGCGTGCCAGATATGGGCACGATGTTGCGGATTGAAAGTCTCGGTGCTTACTTTGCCACCAGCCACGCCCATAATCTGGTGCTGACGCTTGACCTGGCTTATGGCGATGACCCGGTGACCCTGGCGAAACGGATAAAATTACTGGAGAATCCCAATTTCTCGATTGCAGGGGCGGTGGTCGGTCAGAAGGTGATTGACGAACTGCACACCCTTCGCCATAGTCCCCTGAGTTTCTGCCTGTTCAAAGCTCTGAAACAAATGCCCTCGCCAGATGGTTGGGTTCATCTTAATGATGTCCAAAATTATCTATCCACCGAGCTACGCAAACTATTAGGGCCATATTGGGCGACCCATTGCCAGTTGCTGAATGAGAATAGCCCCTTCCTGGAAGATGTGGTCTTGCTGCGGTCTGTGCCGGAGTCTGAGGAATTTACCCGCGAAGTAAAGCTGATGTTACAACGGGCGGGCTATCGCTTGCATCAAACCTCCCTCCTGAACCCCCAACCGGGCCGACTGCGGGCTGAAATTAGCGCGGCTTTCACTCGCTCGGTGGTGGAGGTGCTGGCGGTGGATAATAGCCGGGTGCAATGGACAGCCCATCAGGCCACAAGCTTCCTTGAAAAGGTAGATAAACTCCGGCAGCTTGGCGAGATTACGCACGGGCTGGTTATTACCCGCACTAATCTTTTGCCGGAATTAGCGCAAAGCTTGCAACGCTGGCATCTGGACTGCCTGACCCTTGAAGACGCAATAGCTCAGGCATAGAAGTACCGTAGTGGAGGAAGATTATGACTATTGAGTTGAAAACACTACTAGATAAAGTCGAACAACTTTCGATTGATGATTTGCTAGAGCTTATGGAACGTATTACCAAAGAGTTGCGCTTAAAAACGGAAACAAATAGCCAAATTATTTTATCCAATTTGACTAATATTCCTGACTCGAAAATAACAATACCGGGTGCTTATCAGTTAACCCCTGAAGAAATTGAGGCTGACCTGACAGAAATTTTTACAGCAGAGGAATTAATTGGAATCAATGCTGCTACTCCTGCCGAATTATTAACCCTTCCAACTTTGCCTAAATCTTTAGCTGAAATGATAAGTGAAGACCGCGAGGACCGGTTATAATGCCCCCCGTTTTCCTCAATACTAGTGCTTTCATCAAATTATATCATCAAGAAAAGGGTTCAACCTGGCTCAATAGTTTTATAATTGGCAAAACTCTGATTATTTCAGAGTTGGTTTTGGCTGAAAGTGCCTCTACTCTAGGTCGTCTTTATCGAGATGGTATTTATACTAAACGACAATCCTCGCTTTTGTACGCTCAAATATACCGTGACTTAAAAAACTATCAGTTGATTCCGTTAGGTACTAAATCACAATTAAATAAATTTGTTAGCTTGGCATTCAATTTGCCGCCTGGACTGCGTTTGCGAACTCTGGACGGATTGCATTTGGCTGCTGCCGAATTAGCCAGAGACTCAGCACAAAATCAAAATCCCCCTCAAACCCTAACTTTTGTCAGTGCGGATATTCGTTTATTAGCCATAGGGCAAGTACAAGGTTTTGTTGTTGAAAACCCCGAAAATTATCCCTGATGATGGAAGCAGCAATAGAGCTAAAAACGGTTAGCAAAAGCTACAAACAGCGTCCGGCGGTACAGAACCTCAGTTTTGAGGTGGGCGCGGGCGAAATGTTTGGTTTTTTAGGGCCAAACGGCGCGGGCAAAACCACCACCATCCGCCTGATGTTAGGTTTATTAAGGCCAGATGCAGGACAGGTGCGGCTTTTGGGGCAAGAAATGTCCAGCAGCGAGAGCCAAACCGCCCTGGCGAAGTTGGGTTTTCTGCCGGATGTCGCCCGCATAGATGGCGGATTCAGCGGCGGTGAATGGCTGGACTATCTGGCGGCTTTGCAAAACGCAGCACCCAACCCCGAACGACGAAACTATCTTTGCCAACGACTGGAACTGGCCCAGAGTGACCTCAAACGCAAAATCCGGGCTTATTCGCGGGGAATGCGGCAGAAGTTGGCAATAATTCAGACTTTGCAGCACCAACCCGCCCTGCTGATTATGGACGAACCCACCGAAGGGCTCGACCCCCTGGCAAAACGCGCCCTGTTCGAGCTATTAGCCGAGAGTCGGCGTGAAAATGGCACTACGGTCTTTTTTTCATCGCATATTTTGAGCGAGGTTGAAAAACTGTGTGACCGAGTAGCCCTTATCCGGGTCGGACAGTTAGCCGCTATTGATACTATCGTGGCTCTACGCCAGAAGATGACCCGCCGAGTTAGCATATCTCTGAAAGAAGAAAAGCTGGAATTTGAAGCAGCCTTGCAAAGTCTGGAAGGGGTAGAGCAACTCAAGCGAGAGGCTGAAAGCTGGCGAATGGGTTGGCGGGGCGACCTGAATCCTTTGCTAAAACTGTTGGCTGATTGGCCTGTCCGCGACCTGACCATTGAGCCTGCCGACCTCGAAGATGTTTTCCTCAGCTACTACCGGGTATAGCATTTTCCCTCGTATTATGTTAAGATGATTCAGAGTTGGCGTGCCTTCCACACAAGGGTCTAGTTTGATTTTATATGGAACCAAGAATCATTCTGCTAATATTAATAGTCGTCGCGGTTTTGCTGGTAGGGCTGGTTTTTATCCGGCGGCGGGGCAGAGGACGTGGGCCAACCCCTAAAGGTAGCCCGGCGGTTTTCGGTCAGGACAACGAGCCGACCACCTCTATACCCCGTAGCACCCAACGATTACGCACCGGGCTAATAGACCGGGCCGGGGGGCAGCTTTCGGGTCGCTTCCAGACAATCACCCAGCGTCGCACCACCCGCTCTAACCGTCCAGGCGGGGCTAGTCGTCTTGTACGCAGCCGCCTTAATAAGCTTGGCACGGGCCTTTACAGCAACGTCAATCGCCGCTCTAAACGGGGGCAACGTAGTCGGGTTATGACTGTAACCGACGAACGATTGCTAATCGACGAAAGTTTTGACGATTACGATGATGCCCCGGTTTATCGCCCTAGCAGCTATGACGAATCGGGCTTTGACCTTCCCCAAAACCTGAACGAATTCGGGGCGGTAGTATCCCCCACTATCACCGCCAGTCGAGCCTATACCTCTGGTACGCGCTATGGTAAACTGACCTTCGAGACGACGGGCGGACGCGAATTTGTAGAGCGGGGCACCGACCTCAATCCGAATTATAGCCCCCTTTCGACCTTCGATTATCTTAAATTCGCCGACAAACCCCCGGCTATTGCGCCCGACTTTGACCTGGAATATCCTGACCACCCCTATACCAGTTTCTTCACAGGGGTGCGGGGTAGCGGCCTATCTTTTATGGGCCATATTTACGAGCGTACCAACGGCGGGCGCGAATTTACTGTAAATGGTAACGGTAATGGTAACGGACACGGGCCAAATGGTAACGGCAATGGCAACGGGATACACGTGGTAGGGTTTCCTGGCCTGGAAGGGTTGGACGAGATTATTTCAGGTAGTCCTTCGAGCGGCAGTGGTCTAAATAACTACTTTGAAGAAGTGCCACCCCAGCCCGAAACGCCTACCCCTACTGCCGAAAGGTTAGTGGCAGAACCGCTCTTTGCCTATACCGCTTCCGGCATTACCGGGCTATTCTCCGGCTCCAAAGAAGAACGGCGTAAGGTGCGCGGCAATATTACCCGCCACCCTTTCGCGCCCTTTAGTGGGATGTGGCAACGCCGTAATCGGGTGCAGTTGGTAATAGTGGGCCTTGCCAGCGTTTTTATAATTTTCGGCATTATCTCCGGGCTGGTCTATCTGGGGCGGGCGATTGACCGAGTACCGTCGGATAAATTTTCGGTGGTTTTAGGCCGGATTGGGCTTGACCAAAATTTTGCCGATTTTGAGCAGGGCCGCTTGCTTACCCAGAGTTTTCAGGACGATTTACTTAAAAGTAGCGGGATTGTCACCCCCGAAATCCGCCGCTCAGATGTAGTTATTTCTTCGTTGGAACAGGCCGTTAATGAGCAGAACCGCACTCGAGCCGATGTTGCCATCTGGGGTTATTTTGATGAGAGCAGCCAGCTAATCCAACTGCGTCTGCGCCTAAACTCCAATGGCCCTTTTGATATTAACCAGAGCAACCGCCGTGAGATGGAACATTATTTTTACGAGCCAGTTTTAGTGCAGGTGGCCCTTCCCTCGCCCCAACCCGGTGCAACTAACCCGGATATTTTTGCCCGGCTGATGGCGGCCTTCGCGGGCTATTATGATGGCAACTATGATAATGCTACCGCTAATTTCACTAATATCTCCCGCGATTTAGGTAAGAATGACCGCCCCGAACTTCATATTTTTAACGGTAACACCCTCTATCTTTTGGGGCAATATGATGCGGCGGTGCGCGAGTATGGTACTGCCACTCGTCTGACCAAAGAGCTGACCGACCAGCAAATTGTCTCCGGTGTGGATGCCAACCAGATTGCCAATAATCAGGCGATAGTTTATGCCGCCCAGGGTAAATTTAACGAGGCTAACGCCATCCTTAACGCTCTTTATACCAATAACAGCAACGAAGTCCGCTTTGTTACTAACTATGCCGCCTTCCAGCTTGAGCGTGGCGGCGCAGCTAACACCCCGGCATTGTTGGCGGAGTTTGCCGATAAATTGCGGCCTGTAACCGATGCTAACCCCACTTATTGGCCCGCCGCCTATTATTCCGGGCAGGTCAATCGCTTGTTGGGTTACTGGACTCCGGCGGAAAGCTATTTTCTCAAAGCCCAACAACTTCGCCCAGATTTTGCCTCGACCTACAACGGCCTGGGCATGACTTATCTGGATAAATTTTTCGCCCTTTTTAGCGGGCGTGGGGCTAATGCCGAAGGGGATAAACTTCTAAGCGATGCACGAGCGCAGTTCCAGAAGGGTCAGGACTTGGCGAATAGCCAGCGTGAAGGCTTTGTGAACCGGGCTAATGTGCTGCGCCAGACTTTGGGTAAGGAGATTTTGGCCCCCGGTTTAGAAAACTTTGCCCGCACCTCACTCCAGGAGGTAAATGACGGCAAATATGGTCTGGCCCGTGATGTACTGGAACGGGGGCGACTAGAAGGTAACAAGATTGGCAACTTCCTTGACCAGTTTATGCGCTGGATGGGGGGTCAGAAAACCGCTCTGGAAGATTCCCGTGACCGCTTTGTTCAGATTACCGAGGAGCGTAAAGATTTTGCCGATGGCTATTTCTTCCTGGGTGAGACTTATTATTTGCTGGGCGACCAGGCTAACGCCAACAAAAATTATGACCAGGCCAAGAGCCGCCAGACGCGCTTGCTCTATTATTCGACTATTGCCGAGCATCTAGCCGCCGAAAACAAGAAAAAAGAGGTTCTGGATCAGGTTAACGAATATATCAAACGTAACCCCAACGCCTCCAACGGCTATGTTGCCCTGGCCCAACTTAACCTGCGCCTGAACGACCCCCAAAACGCTTTAGCCGCCGCCGACAATGCTATCACCCGCAACGCCAAAGATGCTGGGGCTTATCTAGTGGCAGCCCGCGCTCTTTCGCAATTAGGGCGTTTCCCCGAAGCGGCAGCCCGTTTCAGCGATGCGGCCCGCCTGGATGCCAGTAATTCGGATATACCCTACGAACGTGGTCTGGCTCTTTATCGCTCTGGCAACACCAACGATGCGGTGGTATCCTTGCAGCAAGCCTTGAATATGAAGCCGGGCGGTTATCCCAATGCTCATTATATTACTGGCTTGATTTACCTGAATACCTATGAAACCATCCAGCAGGGGGTCGCCGAACTGGAAAAGGCTGTCGCCGAGCAGGATAACTTTACCGAGGTCTGGCTGAAGCTTGGGCAGATTTATAGTCAGCAAAATCGCCTGACCGACTCCCGCCATGCCTACGAAAAAGTTTTGCAGTATGACCCAAACAATTACATGGCGGCCTATAGTCTGGGACTTATCCTTGAAACGCAGGGGCTATTACCGGAAGCCGCTACCCGTTATCGGCAGGCGATTCAGTTGAAGCCCGGCTTGCTAAATGCCTATCTGAATCTGGCAAAGCTACAAGCGCGTTCCTCCGACCCCAGTGCCAGAGACGAGGCGGTTAGTTTGGCCCGCGCCGCCGTCCAGCTAGACCCCCGTTTTGTTGAGTCGCACTATGTGTTAGGGTTCGCTTTGTCCCAGCGTAACCAGTTTCCCGAAGCGGTCAAGGCTTTCTCGGATGCTATAAATCTCAAGAAAGATTACGCTCAGGCTTATTTTGGGCGAGCGGGGGCGGAAAAGAACCTAAACCAGTTTGAGGCGGCTTTAGCCGATATTGCCCAGGCTATCAAAGTTAGCCCCACTGAGCCTACCTATTATCTGTTGCAAGGTCAGATTTATCAGGCCAAAGGGGATGGCGAAAAAGCCCTGCCCGCCTATGGGGCTGCGCTTGATAATAAATTGCCCGACCCAGCGATGGCCTATCTGGGAATTGGCGATATTTATCTCAGTCGGGGGCAGTCCAACGTGGCGGAAACCAACTACCTGAAAGCTCTTTCGATTAATCCGCAACTTACCCAGGCTACTTTCCAGTTAGCCAGCGTCTATTTCTTGCAGAATAGAGTGGATAAAGCTACCGCCGAGTTTGAGAAGGCCGCTAAAAATCTGGATAATCAGAGTTTGGCTTATTACTATCTAGGTTCGCTTTACACTCGGCAAGGTCGGATAGATGATGCCTTGAAAGCTTACGAAAACGCCGTCAAGCTCGACCCGTCCCGCGTTGAAGCCCGTTTTGAGTTAGGTAACACTTATCGGGTAAAGGGCTTGCGCTCAGAGGCTATTAAGCAGTACGACGAGGCTATCAAGCTTAACAAGGCTTACTCCCCGGCCTATTTGCAAAAGGGCTTGACCTACGAAGAAACCGGGCAACTAGCCGAGGCTCGTGTCGCTCTTATCGAGGCCCAAAAGAGCCAGGATGCCAATATCCGCCAACAGGCCAATGATGCCCTGCTCAGAATTGGGAGACAGTAGCAAAGGATGAAGGATGAGGGATGAATAAGAAATAAGAAAACAGGCGCAAGGAGCAAGAATAAAGAATTAAGGAGTCCTGTTTCCCCTTCCGCTTCAGGGAAGGGGGCTATGGGGTTAGGTCAGCCGATTTTGGATTTCCGACCACTGACCACTGCCCACCGACAACTGATTAGGGATTGCATATGGTATCTTTTTAAGATATATTGTGTGTCAAAGCTATTGTCATAATTATGCCCAAATTGGGTAACTTAGTAGCAAGAAAAAATACAGTTTTAGCTAAAATCGTTGGGGAATATTATAATGCAAGCTCCGAATGAATTACCTGGATTGGCGGCCCGCCTGGAAAAACGGATAACCGGAACTTTACGTGCGTTGGATGGAAATAACGCAGCCCCGGCTGGCTGGTTAGAGGACCTTAAAACTGAACTTGAAGCTAAGCGTCAGGCCGAAGCGGAGGCCCAATATCGCCGCGATGCTATGATTACCCGCCTGATGTTCGAGCTAAGCCGAGTACATTGTGTGGAGCTATTAGAAGAGATGAACCGCGAACTGGTAAACCGCGAAGGGCGAGTCGAGCCAGTTTATACTGACCGCCACGAACTCTGTTTTAGTTGGCCCGTCGCCGGGGGCCGTAACCAGCTTACTGTCGGCGCAGATTTTGATGATAATTCCAATCAGGCTCTTTTGGTAGTAACGGGGGCCGAGGTCGAACGCCTCCCCATCGAGGAAGAAGCCCTGAAAAAAGCCCTGGTGAAGGCTTTCCGCGCTCCTCTGTTCAACGTCTATCGCTGGTGAAAATCTAAAATCGGGGAATAATTGTAGGAGGATGCTCCGTCAGCCGATGAATATCGCAGGACAGAGCCTGCTCCTACATATTCTATCCCCCCCCCTTTATTCTTTTGACAGTTCCTACCGAATGCCCTATTATATATTCAGCTAACCAATTATTAGAGAAAGGATGTTTCTGTGCAAATTAGACCGCTTAAAATGGATGAGCTGGGTATTTTCACGCAATACGAAATGGACGCTTCTGTTTCGGAAAAGGAGCAAACCGAGCGGTGGGTGGCGCGGGTGATTAAGCCCTATTTGGAAGATACCCGCGTCCTGGTAGGTGATGACGGTGAGATTAAGGTACAGATGGGGCTATATTACTCCGGCCTGTGGTTGGGCTCGGCGGCAGTGAAGACACCGGGGATATTTGCGGTTGCCAGCCCGCCCGAAAACCGCCGCACTGGCTATATCCGTCAGATGATATTCGGTGTGATGCACGAGCTACGGGCGGCGGGCTATGGTTTTGTAACTCTCTATCCTTTTTATTTTCCCTTTTACAAAAAATTCGGCTATGACCAGGTAAGTTCTTCCAAACAAACCAGTGTTAAGATGGCTCAGTTCACAAAATTTCGCCCGAAAACCAAAGGTCGCTGGAAACAACTTGGCCCTGACCAATGGGCGGAGTTTAACGCCCTTTATGAGGCCGATTGCAAAGGGCATTTTGGGCTACTGACCCGCGACGAACAGTGGTGGCGCGAACAAATGCTGGTTTTTCAGAATAACAAACCGCGTAAATCTTATATATGGTACAATGAGCAGGGTGAGGCTGAAGCGTATATTTTGTATCGCTTTGAGGAGCTGAAAGACCACGAGCGCGAGTTAAAAGTGCGGGATATGGTCTGGTTAAATCTGGCGGCCAAGCACGAAATTCTGGCTTTTATAGCTAACCATGACTCACAGGCCATTAAAGTTAGCTGGGGTTCTGCCGCTCCCGATTTTGAGATTATGCCACTCCTGGACGACCCACGCGCCGTTGAGGAAAAAATTGAGCCAGGTTATATGCTGCGGATTCTGGATGTCGAACTGGCGATGCAACAACGACCCTGGCCTGTTGGGGCAAGTGGCACTTTTAGTCTGGCGGTGCGAGATGATGGGCTGGAGTGGAATAACTTGGCGGTAAAGGTAACAGTAACCGATGGCAAAACCACTGTGACCCGCTTAACCGAAACTTCCCAGGCCGGACTTAGCTGCGATGTGCGGCAACTAGCCCAGATGTTAGCGGGATTCCTCAGCCCGGTCAAGCTGGCGGAACTCGGCTTGCTGGAAGTGCGGAATCAGGCCGATTTGCTGGCGGCCCAACAACTCTTTAGCCCCTTCGGTCAGCCCGCCGCCCATATGAACGACTTTTTCTAGGTAGACCTAACCCCCTAGCCCCCTTCCCTAGAAAGGAAGGGGGAACAAGACTCTAGACTTTTTACTCGTTACTTTTTACCGACAACTAATAACCAATAACTTCTTAACCGACAACCGACAACCGATAACCGATTATGAACAGGATAGTAGTATTATTAGCCTTTATCGCCCTGTCTACGCTTTCGTTGATAAGCTATCTATTTCTTACGCCCGCCGGATTGGGCTGGCTGGTTATTCTGGCCCTGGCCTTGATTTTGGCGGGACTGCTTATAATTTTACGTCGTCAGGCCATTCGCCCCGAAACAAAACTCTTAAATCAGGCCAACCGTTATTATCTTGATGGAAATTATGACGCGGCCTTAACCCTTTACCATCAACTTTTGGAAAAAAGCCCCAATCAATCCCATTTCTATAATTTGATGGCAACCTGCTACGCAAATCAGGAGCAGTTTGAACAGGCTCTCAGTTGTTACCAGCACGTCGCCGATTTACAGCCGCAGGATGCCGATGCCTTTAGCAATATCGCCAGTATTCGGGTTAAAATGCAGCCCGTAGATGAGAGTAAAGTGGCTGCCAGCCTCGACCAAGCCTGGAAACTGATACCCCAACAGCCCCGCCGTTCCGCAAATTATTACACTTTACTAAAAATCGCCTTTACCGAAATGGAAATCGAGCGTTTTGAGCGAGCGATTCAGGCTTGTGATGAGGCTTTGCGCTTGCAATCGCTGGCTAATACTCCTCGGTTGGTGCGCGGCCTTTGTTTAATTGTGGCATATAGCGAAGAACCCGAACAGGTGGAGCGCGGGCGGCATGACCTTATCCAGTTTTTGAGCAACGGTTTTGATACCGATGTTAGCCTCAAACTTGAAATTCATTACATGCTCAAGGCTCGCGAATTCTTGCTGGAAACGGGCGGTATTCCCGACGACCTGAAACCTCGGATAAACAGGAGCCAGGAGCCAAAATAAAGAATTGTCTGAAAATCTATTAAACCTCGAAAAACTCATAGAATTGCGGCAACAGTGGCGGGCCGCAGGGAAACGAATAGTTTTCACTAACGGCGTATTTGACCTGTTGCACCTGGGCCATGTGCAATACCTGACAGCGGCGCGGGCGATGGGCGATTTGCTGGTTATCGGGCTGAATAGCGATGGCTCGGTAAAACAGCTAAAAGGCCCAACCCGCCCCCTGGTAGCGGAACAGGAACGCGCCGAAGTATTGTTAGCTCTACGCCCGGTGGATTACGTCACGATTTTTGAGGAAACCACCGCCGAGAATATTTTGCGCCAGCTACAGCCAGAAATATACGTCAAAGGGGGCGATTACACCCTGCAAGACCAGCTAGAATTTGCCCAAACGCCCAAACCTCTACCTGAAGAACCCGTAGTGCGAAGCTATGGTGGTTTGGTGCGACTTGTCCCCTTTCTGCCCGGTCACTCTACTGCTGAACTGATTGCGAAAATTCTCCAGGTCTACGCGAAAGATTAATCCGTCGCGCTGCCCCGCACGAAAGAAAGCAGCCGTTTGCCAGTTGGCCCATACTCTACCGCGCTAAATCCGGCTTTTTCAAACAACGGCGCGTAGCCTTTTACATCTATCTTTGACATTGGCATTTTGCTTAGGAAGGGTTTCATTATACCCCCATATAAATGACTATTAGACGAGTCGAAATCTACCGCCAGACAAATCCCGCCCGGTTTCAACACCCGCTTCATTTCGGCAAAGCCCCTGAGCTTCAAATCACCCGGTAAGTGGTGAATTACCAGACGACTCATCACCACATCAAAACTATTGTCGGGAAACGGTAAGGCTTCAATCAAAGCGTTCTGAAAATTAACCTCAAGGCCAGACTTCGCGGCTTTGCGCTGGGCTAATTCAATCATTTTCGCAGAGGCATCAATCCCGGCGACACTGCCAGTTGTCCCCACCAGCTTTTTGGCACGAAGGCTTAGACTACCGGGGCCACAACCCACATCTAATACCGCATCCCCTGGTTTAATTTTTGCCAATTCCAGAATGCGGCTTTCACTAAAGCGCAGAATCGAGCTAAAAAAGATATCGTAAGGTTTCGACCAGTTGATAACTAACCCCTTGGTGTCCAGTCTTTCTTCCTGATGGTCATGCAAACGGTGCATAGTTTTACTCCTTTTTTCTGATATAATGTTCAATATCGAACACGGTGTTCAGTTTTGTTATAGAATAGACTGAGGATAATAGCAACAGCCAAAACAGGCCAAAATGTAAGTTATCGAACAAAGCCAGGGAAATTGTATAGAAAAATGGGTATAAAGACATGCAAGAAAAAGCTCCTGACCGCCGAATAAAACGTACTCAACAGCAATTGCGGGATGCCCTGGAGTCGCTAATCCTGGAAAAGGGTTATGAAGCGGTAACGGTGCAGGACATTATTGACCGGGCCAATGTTGGTCGCTCTACTTTCTATGCTCATTTCTGGAGCAAGGAAAATCTGTTACTAAGTGGCTTTGAAAACCTTAAATTGCAGTTTGAAGAACGATATCAGGATATTTTGGCCCATAGAAGCACTGGTGGCAACAATAGTATGGAACTTAGCCTGTTGCTTTTTCAACATACCCAGAATTATCATCCGCTTTATAAAGCCTTGTTGGGAAAAGGCGGTAGCGAAGTGGTAATAAAAGAGTTCCAGAAATACGTAACCGAACAGATGCAGAAACACCTGAGCGAGGGTTGGGGGCATAATCCGAACCTCAAGGATATTCCGCCAGATTTAGTAATCCACTTTCTATCCAGTTCTTTGTTGTCCCTGCTGACCTGGTGGCTGGATAATGATTTGCCTGTTTCGGCTGAAAGAATAAGTCAGCTTTACCATCAAATGGCGGTTGACCCTCTGATGAAAGGATAAGGGAGTTGTCGGTAGTCAGTCATCGGTTGTCGGTAGTCAGTCGAAAGTCTAAAAGCTGTCAGCTATCAGCCGTCAGGAAAGAATTGTGAATTGGTAGGAGCAGGCTCTGACCTGCGATAAAATCATCGGCTGACGGAGCAGCCTCCTTCGGATTGCTTTTCATCCTTCATCCTTTTCCCTACGATATATCCCACTTTCCTACTTGCAATCTTACCCCAATCTGCTATACTAAAAATTGTAAGCTTCCTAGTATTATGTAAATTCAGGAGTGTATGGAAAAATCCAATTGGCGTAATTTTGATATTCCCCTACTTATTGGTGTCCTGACAATTGCACTTTTCGGAGTGATGATGGTCTATAGTGCCACTCACACCGACCCTGTTCTCGCCCCCTTGAATATGTACCTCAAACAACTTGGCATCGGGGTTGGCCTGGGCATGGTACTACTTTTTATTATGGCGAGTCTGGACTACCACCTGTTTGAAAGTATCACCCTGCTGGTTTATCTGCTTTGTTTGGGCTTGTTGGGAATAGTTCGTTTCTTTGGCGATACAACATTGGGGGCGACGCGCTGGATTGACCTCGGTTTTACCGATTTGCAGCCTTCCGAGATTGCCAAACTTTTAATGATTCTGGTGTTGGCCCGCTTCTTCGCCATTAACCAGTACCGCATCCGCAAATTACCAGTTTTTACTTTTTCGTTACTAACTGCCGCGCCCGCTATGTTGCTGGTCTTTTTGCAGCCTGACCTGGGAACGACAATGGTGCTAATCGCCATTTGGGTTTGTATGGCCTGGGCGGCGGGCTCCGACCCCCTCCATGTTTTTGGTTTAATATTCATCGTAGTGCCGCTAGTATTACTGGTGTGGTTTGCACCCGACCTGACGGGTGGTAACGTTAAAATCTTCCAACCTTATCAGTATGACCGCCTCCATAGCTTTATTGACCCGAATTTTGCCAACCCGGACGAACGCCGCAACCTAGAAGTTTCTAACCGGGCGGTAGTGGGTGGGGGTGTTACCGGGCAAGGGTTTGCTAACGGTACTCAAAACACCCTGAACTACCTGAGTATTCGCCATACCGACTTTATTTTCTCGGTTATTGCGGAGGAATTTGGTTTTATTGGTTCAGTGGCTTTGATGGTCTTGCTTTCGCTGATGCTGCTCAGAATAGTACATATAGCGCAAAAGAGTCTTGATACCTTCGGGCGAATGATATGTATAGGGGTCTTAACTATGCTCTTTTTCCAGATGTTTATTAACATCGGGATGAATGTGGGCATTTTCCCTGTCACCGGGATACCTTTGCCGCTAATCAGCAACGGTAATAGCGCGATGTGGACGACTTTTATCGCTCTAGGCATAGTTGAAAGTGTGGCAATGCGCCAACGCCGCGACGTGACCTGGTACTACCGTAGTGGGCCAGCCATTGAATAAAGAAGGATGAAGGATGAAAAGCAATTCGTAGGAGGCTGCTCCGTCAGCCGATGACTTTATCGCAGGACAGAGCCTGCTCCTACGAATTCACAATTCTTTCCTGACGGCTGATAGCTGACAGTTTTTAGACTTTCGACTGACAACTGACCACTGACAACCGATTGAGGGCAAGAAAATGCTCAAACGCCTGGTTCTGAGGTTACGCGGGCCAGTATTTTATCTGGCAATAG
>Ga0209724_1001373_pt1 | contig 22208 bp, 14 predicted proteins | sample grotaG_FD_184143 | JGI IMG/M metagenome (GOLD analysis project Ga0209724, IMG submission 184143) | Glacier valley bacterial and archeal communities from Borup Fiord, Nunavut, Canada, to study Microbial Dark Matter (Phase II) -... | ecosystem: Environmental > Aquatic > Freshwater > Ice > Glacier ...
ATCGAGCGAATTCATGTTTTTGACAAGCAGAAAACGGTCGTTTGAAATCAACGAAACATCAACCGGCCTACCGGGCATGTACAACTGAAAACCGGCGGGGCGCAATAACTGGTTGGAAGGAACCAGGATGCTTCCATCGGGCTGCGGTCCGATTTTCAGATTATTAAGGTTGTTTTGAGCCTGAATTTGTAGTGAAGCAGCTAAAAGCACTACTGCCATTAAACCTTGAAGCAGACAATGTTTGGTTTTCATGTTTATACTTCTAAATTGATTATTTCCTGGTTCATCACAGGTATGAACAAAAATACGGAAATATAATTAGTCAAGGTCTGGTTATTCAAATCTGATTGTATGCGATTCTTTTGAGGTATTTGCTTAAAATCCACGACAATCATGTGTTTATTACATTATGATTGATTTGATCTTTGTTTCTTCTCCATTTATGTCCATTTTAGACTCAAAACTGGTTTTGTGATCCTTCATGGTTCGTTCATGGTTCGTCCATGCTTTGTTCATGGTTCCTTTATGGCAGTAATTGTAACATTAAGCTACTTCTCGTAATGCTATTTATTTTGCTTTGCAAGAAAAAAGCCCCTTCCAGATCTGAAAGGGGCTGTGGCTGAAATCCAAAATCCCGGTTTGGATTTGTACTACCTGCCAGTTCGTATTGTTAATCCCAAACGGCAACATTTCCCGGAAGATCGTATGCTCTCACCACAATTTTATCACCTGTGAATGAATCATTCTGCACTGTTGCGGTATATAACCAATCGAGACCATTTCTCTGCTTGACTGCTTCTCCTTCTTCAACAAGTGTACCTTCTTCATTTGTAATCGTGACCGCTACATTCTTTACCATAAAATCGTCGATTGCACGAATACGAATTGTATTGCCTGGGTCACCAACATACTCACTTACATCGACCTCTTTAATTTTAGGTGCGTTCATAAAATCGGCCAGTGAAACCTTATAAACGGAACCTCCTTCCGGTACTGACGTTACGTACTTGGCTTTCAATTCTGGTGTTACCATAACGGTTTTCCCATAAATCGCAGCCTCCTGGAATAGTTCGCGTTGTTTTTGTTGCTTCTCCGTCGGTTCGTTTCGCGATTTGTGAGGAGGGCTGGCAACGATGGTTTTTCCGTTTACTAATTTAAATACAAAAAGTTCGCCTACCTGGCCTCTCAGGCCATGCGTGACGTAATTGTTTTCTGTGGATGCCATAATCATTTTTTTAGTGACATTATTATTTTGACCTTTCGGTATCAAAAAAAATAAAAGGTCATTTAAAAACATTTGATATATGTCAAAAAAGTTGCTCGCCTGTTAATTAATTTCGCTTCTGATTCGGCTGAGGGTTTCGAGCGAGATTCCAAGATAACTCGCTATATGTGTCAGTGAGATTTGTTGTAGCAATACCTGGGGACAGCACTGCAGATTCTGGTATCGCTCGCGGGCCGGGGAAAATATCATATGATAAAAACGGTCAGAGAACCAGTAAGATCTGCATTCAAAGGCGAGTTTTTCGATTTCGGTAAGAACCGGATAAGTAAGTTTAAGTATTTCAAGCTTTGTCCAGGTCAAAGAATAACCTTTAGCGTCGGTTTCGAACTGGATGTTTACTTTCGAAGGTGTGTTAATCGCAAAACTTTTGTACGAAGCAATGAATTCTCCGGGGAAGAAAAAAGTCGCAATGGGTTCTGCTCCGTTTTTATTCATAAACTGGCGTGCAATGCCGGTTTCGAGGATCCAAATTTGCTTACAGGGGACCCCTTCGCGGAGTAGGTAATCGCCTTTGACAAACGAAACACGTTCGATCGAATTGAAGAAGTCGTTGCAAGCATAATTTTCGACTGTGCGTAGTAAATCAATTATTTTATCAAGCCGTGGCATCATGTAACTGCCAGTGGATCGGAGCAGGTTCTTGTTCTTTTCTATAATTTCGGCTATCATAGGAGGTAATATGTTGGTTACGGTAAAAAGAATAACATATTAGAATGGTAATAAGTTACAGAATCGGGAATTAATTTCTGAAGTTTTTGCTGAACAGAAAATTATCGATGCTTCGGACGTGCTATTTCAACCGAACAAAGGTTGTAACGACAAACAATGGTTGTTAAAAATCACAACTCGTTTTATTTAATAGTTCCTTTAAATTTGTTAAGTTTGGTGATCGTTAAATCGATCATTCTTATACCTGAATTCATCTTTACAACAACCTGCTTTGAGCGAAATCAATAAAAAAGAGCTAAGCGAAATTGATATCTGCGATCTGTATATCACGCCTGCCATCAAAGCGGCGGGGTGGGATCAGCTGCGACAGATCAGACGGGAGGTTACTTTAACGCCCGGACCCGTTATTGTGCGGGGCGAAATGTCGTTCCGAAACAAGAAAAAAAAGAAATTTGCCGACTATGTGCTCTCCTACGAACCCGGCGTTCCGGTTTCGGTGGTGGAAGCAAAAGACAACAAACACACCGTAAGTTCCGGAATGCAACAGGCGCTTGGTTATGCCGATATCATGCAGGTGCCGAGTGCGTTCAGCTCGAACGGTGACGCGTTTGCCTCGCATAACAAAGTGCCAGCCGAGGGTGATGATATCGAAACCCAAATTCCGCTCGAAGATTTTCCGTCGCCGGATGAACTGTGGGAGCGGTACAAAAAATATCACAACATCGAAGACGAGGATGAAAAGCTTGTTCTGCAGCCTTACTATGAAGATAGCTCTACCAAGGAGCCGCGTTATTACCAGGTCGATGCGATTAACCGTTCGGTTGAAGCAGTAGCACGAGGTCAGAAACGCATTTTGCTTGTGATGGCGACGGGTACCGGGAAGACCTACACGACGTTTCAGATTATCTGGCGGCTCTGGAAAGCAAGGCTTGTTAAAAGGGTTTTGTTCCTTGTCGACAGGAATATATTGGCAGATCAGACTCTCAATAACGATTTTAAGCCGTTTGGTTCGGTGAGGACAAAAATCAAGAACCGAAAGATTGATCCGTCTTATGAAATTCAGGTTGGTCTTTACCAGGCAATCACGGGACCCGAAGAAGAGGATAAAATATTCAAGAATGTATCGCCCGATTTTTTCGATCTGATCATTATCGACGAGTGTCACCGCGGAAGCGCGGCCGACGATGCTTCGTGGAAAGAGATACTCCTCTATTTCTCGAATGCGATCCAGATCGGCATGACAGCTACTCCAAAGGAGACCAAATACGTTTCGAACATCACCTATTTTGGCGAACCGGTTTTTACTTACACGCTGAAACAGGGGATTGCAGACGGATTTCTCGCCCCTTACAAAGTGGTTCGCATCGATATCGACAAAGACCTTTATGGCTGGACACCTCCGGCCGGTATGGTGGATGACCTGGGTCACGAAATCGAAGAACGCACCTTTAACCAGGCTGATATGGACCGCATTCTAGTACTGAACCAGCGTACAAAACTTGTGGCGAACCGCGTGATGAAACTATTGAATGCAATGGACCCTTTCGCCAAGACGATTATTTTCTGCGACGATATCGAACATGCCGAACGGATGCGGGTCGCGATTGTGAATGCAGCCGGGAGAATTGCCACAGACAATCCCAAATATGTGATGCGCATTACCGGCGACAGCGTTGAGGGGAAAGCTGAACTCGAAAACTTTGTAACGCCCGAAAGTAAGTTCCCTGTGATCGCGACCACTTCGGAACTTATGACAACGGGTGTGGATGCCAAAACCTGCAAACTGATTGTGCTTGATAAGACCATCAAGTCGATGACCAATTTTAAACAGATCATCGGACGCGGAACTCGCATCGACGAGGAGTTTAATAAATTCTACTTCACAATCATGGATTTCAAAAGGGCGACCATCCTTTTCGAGGACAAGGAATTTGATGGTGAACCTGTTGTCATCTACGAACCCGAAGCGGACGATGATCCGGTTCCACCCGATCCGGACGAACCCGGTGATGGTGAAAATGACGATGATGAAGAAGTCACAGGCTCACGAAAGGTTTATTTAAACGGAGTACCTGTCAGGATTGTGGCTGAACGCATCGAATATTACGGACCCGATGGGAAGCTGATCACAGAGTCGTACCGCGATTTTTCGCGCGACCAGATTCATGAAGAGTTCCAATCGCTCGATGATTTCCTCAGAAAATGGAATACGACCGCGAAGAAGCAGACCATAATTGCATTGCTCGAAGAACATGGTATTTTCCTCGAAAATCTCGCGCAGGAAATCGGCAGCGATTACGGTGACTTCGACCTGATCTGCCACATCGCTTACGATCAGCCACCGATGACGCGACAAGAACGGGCCAACAACGTGAAGAAACGAAACTATTTTACCAAATACGGCGAACAGGCCAGGGCGGTTTTAAATGCGCTGCTCGACAAATACGCCGATAAAGGAATCACTTCCATTGAGAACGCAAAAGTGCTAAATTTGCCTCCGTTTAATCAGATTGGAACACCCACGGAAATCATCAAAGAGATCTTTGGGGGAAAGGCCAAATACGAAAAGGCCGTTCAGGAATTAGAACATGAATTATTTAACCAGGAGAAATTAGCATGAGTAATGTTTCAGGCGTGATAAAATCCATCCAGGATATTATGCGCAAAGATGTGGGCGTCGATGGCGACGCACAGCGGATCAGTCAGTTGGTATGGATGTTTTTCTTAAAGATTTTTGATGACCGCGAAACGGAACTCGAATTAGTCGAAGATAATTATCAATCACCGTTACCCGAACATGTCCGCTGGCGTCACTGGGCACAGGATGCCGAAGGGATGACCGGTGATGAACTTTCCGATTTTGTGAACCTTCAGCTGTTCCCGACGTTGAAAGACAAGCTGAACCTGAAAGGACCGCAGGGATTGAGGGCGCAGGTTGTGCACAACGTTTTTGAGGATGCCTACAACTATATGAAATCTGGCACGTTGATGCGCCAGGTAATCAACAAAATCAGCGAGATTGACTTCAATACCAAAAACGACCGCCACACGTTCGGCAATATATACGAGCAAATCCTGAAGGACCTGCAAAGTGCCGGTAATGCAGGTGAATTTTATACGCCACGGGCTGTGACGACCTTTATTGTCGACCGCGTAAAACCACAACTCGAAGAGAGTGTTCTCGATCCTGCCTGCGGTACGGGTGGGTTTCTTACGAATGTAATTGAGTTTAAGCGCGAGCACTTTGTGAAGTCAGCAGCCGATGAGGAAATCCTGCAAGGCACGATTCATGGTGTCGAGAAAAAGACGATGCCCCATATGCTTTGCACGACCAATATGATTCTGCATGGCATCGATACACCTATTAATATAAGGCACGATAACACGTTGAGCCGCCCGTTGCGTGACTATACAAACAAAGATCGTGTACATGTGATTGTGACCAATCCGCCGTTTGGTGGGATGGAAGAAGACGGGATTGAAAACAATTTCCCGGCCTCGTTCCGCACCCGCGAAACAGCCGATTTGTTTCTTACGCTGATTGTTCACCTGTTGAAGCAGGATGGCCGCGCGGCGCTTGTATTGCCCGACGGATTTTTATTCGGCGAAGGAATCAAGACGCGCATTAAGGAGAAACTATTGACGGAGTGCAACTTGCATACAATTGTGCGGCTGCCAAAAGGAGTGTTTAGTCCCTATACATCAATAAATACTAATCTTTTATTCTTTTCAAAAGGGAAACCTACTGAGCAGATTTGGTATTACGAACACCCTTACCCCGATGGCATCAAGAGCTACAACAAGACCAAGCCGATGCGTTTCGAAGAGTTTCAGCCCGAAATCGACTGGTGGGGAAAAGAGAGTGATGGTTTTAAGGCGCGTGTAGAAACAGACCAGGCATGGAGCGTTTCGATCGATGACATCAAAGCCCGGAACTATAACCTCGATATCAAGAATCCGCATAAGGATGACCAGGTGATACACGATCCGGACAAACTATTAAAGAAATATGCGCTTCAGTTGGAAGGTATTTCGAGTTTGCGCGACCAATTAAAAACGATTTTGTCGGAAGCGCTAAGTAAAGACAAAAAATAAGAACGAGGCCACAAAGGCACGAAGTCACTAAGGCTCACAAAGAAAGAACTTTGTGCAACTTTGAGTCTTTGAGCCTTCGTGGCAAAATTTAGAAAGGCATTCAATGAACAACACAATTATAGATACCATCTCCATCTGGACCACCGCCCAAAAGCTGAAGACCAGCGGTCGCGGACGGAGTGCTGACAATCAAAATTTGCATGGTATTAATAAACTGCGTGAATTGATTTTAGAGCTTGCTATTCAGGGTAAGCTTGTCAAACAAGATCCAAATGATGAGCCTGCAAGTATCCTTTTGAAAAAAATTGCTTTAGAAAAAAGACGGTTGGAAAAAGCAGGAGAGATAAAAATTCAACCTAAATTACAGGAGATTAGTGAAGAAGAAAAGTTGTTGGAGCTTCCTGAAAATTGGGAATGGACAAGGCTTGGTACTATTTCAATAATTAATCCAAGAAATGATGCAAAGGATGAATCATTGGCATCTTTTGTTCCAATGCCATTAGTAACTACTTCGCATACTGGTAAGCATGGTCAGGAAGAACGTATTTGGGGAGATATTAAGCAAGGTTATACTCACTTTGCAGATGGAGATATCGGCTTAGCCAAAATCACACCTTGTTTTGAAAATAGTAAAGCTGTAGTTTTCTCAAATCTTATAAAAGGCATTGGTGCTGGAACTACTGAGCTTCATATTGCCAGACCTTATGGGAAAACCTTATCAGCCAGATATGTTCTTTTATATCTGAAGGCTCCACAGTTTCTATATTTAGGTGCAACAAAGATGACAGGAACTGCTGGACAGAAAAGGGTTCCAAAAAATTTCTTTGCAGAAAACCCATTTCCTCTTCCTCCTCTTGCCGAACAACACCGCATTGTTGCCAAAGTGGATGAATTGATGGCGCTTTGCGACCAGTTGGAAAAACAACAAACCGACAGCAATTCCGCGCACGAAATACTCGTCGAAACACTGCTCGATACTCTGACGAATGCACCTGATCAGGCAGATTTAGAAACCGCACGGCAACGCATTTCCAATCACTTCGATACGCTTTTCACCACAGAATACAGTATCGACCGGTTGAAGCAAACCATTCTGCAACTGGCTGTAATGGGTAAACTCGTGCCACAAAATCCGGATGATGAACCGGCCAGTGTGCTGCTAAAGAAAATTGCGAAAGAAAAGGCGAGGTTGGTAAAGGAGGGGATAATCAAGAAGCAGGAGCAATCACCTGAAATTGAAGAGGATGAAAAATTGTTTGGAATACCTATGGGTTGGGTTTGGGCTTTAGGATTAACAGTTGCAGAATTCGTTGACCCACAACCAAGTCATAGGACTCCACCGGAGTTTCAAGGTGGTGTACCATACGTAGGATATTCAGATATAAACCATATAACGGGAATTGATTTCTCTAATGCAAGAAAAGTCGCTCCCAGCGTTTTTAAAGAACATCAAGAAAGATATCAGGTTAAGCTAGGTGATTTTGTCTTTGGGAAAATTGGTACATTAGGTGCACCCTACTTTTTACCCGAGCCATTTGATTATTGCCTTTCAGCGAATCTTATTCTAATACAACCCAAATTATCGATTGTTGAGCCAAGGTTTTTAGCTTTCTTTTTAGATAGTCCTGCATTTATACAAGTCTTAGGTGACAAAAAGACTAATAGTACACATGGTGTTTTTGGTATTAAAAAGGCAAGGCTAATTACATTACCATTACCTCCTCTTGCTGAGCAACACCGCATTGTCACCAAAGTAGATGAACTATTTGCGATTTGTGATGCATTAAAAGAACGGATCAACGAATCACAGGTTGCGCAACTGAATCTGGCCGATGCGCTGGTGGATGGGGCGGTGGGGTGATCGTTCTTAACCCTTTCGGTGGTTTTTGACTCCGAAAGGGTTTTTAGAATAGGGTAGTCCACAAAAGGGTTTTTAGGCCTGGGTGGTCATCGAAGGTTTTTTTCTTCTTCAATAGCCACCATCGGGGTTTTGAACCACCGATGGGGCTGCGGAGGTTATAAACCCAACCATTTTTCCAGATCGATAACATCTCCCGGATTTTCATGAGCCGCTTTGAAATTCGCTTGATTGCCGAACCAACCTATTACCGTATCTCGTTGCAAATGGGTGGATTTAACCGAAATGCAAGTCAGGTATGAACTCCAGAGATAATCCATTGCATGTTCTGTAAATTTATGGTGGACAGGGTTGTTGTGAATATAGACGACCAGGTTTTTAAAATATTCGATATCCTCGATCAGTTTACGTTTGAACGGGTGTATGAACAGACTCCCGGTACGCCCGGTACGTTTATTATATGCCTGAGCATAAGCATTGAAAAGATGCGAAAATTGGTGTGAAGGGTTGTATTTTTTTGATGATAATCCTACCCTTTCGGCGGTTTCGGACCCCGAAAGGTTTTTTGCGAAATGAGTTTTATCATCGCCCCCGTCGGGGTTCGAAACCACCGATGGGCCTGTAGCCGATAAAAATCCTATTTCCGCTTCTTCTTTTATTCTTACCAGCAAATGAAAATGATTTTTCATCAATACCCACGCATAGGTATCAGCAATGGATGAGATGTAGTTATCGTACAACTTCAGGAAATGTTCGTAGTTGGTTGGTTCAAAAAATAAGTCGCAACTGTTAACGCCTTTGTTATAAATATGGTAGAATTTACCATAGTTCAATGGTTCGGGTTGTTGCATAGATCTTCGTTTTAAGTTGTTTGTACTAAAGTTATCATTGGAGTTTCGTTTATCGATTGTCAATAGCCCCCATCGGGGGGTGAAACCGCCGATGGGGCAGGGACAAAATAGTATACGATATTCTCTGAAAGAGTTACTCTGTATAGAATAATTATCATCGCCTTCACCGGAATGAGAATTGCCGGTAAGGATGATTGAATCGGAAGTTATCCAACTGAATTTGGGGGATGTGGGGTAATTTTAAAGCACTGACAGGGTTTGGAACCCTGTCAATGCTGAACATCGGAGTCTCCAAAGTAGATGAACTATTTGCGGTTTGTGATGCTTTAAAAGAACCTGATCAACGAATCGCAGGTTACGCAGCTGAATCTGGCGGATGCGCTGGTGGATGGGGCGGTGGATAAGAGCAGATCCTTATTTTTTTTCTATTATTTTGGTTGGGAAACTTAAGGGAAAACGAGATCACAATTTCCCAAAAAAATAACCGCCGGTGTGGAGGCCGGTCGGTTATCACTTCTACTAACACTCAAACTAAACTATAAACCATTTATGAAACACCAATGGATTCACCTATTTCAAGTTACCTGGATTCGGTTGGCAGATGCGGGTATGGAAGGGGGATTGGGAAGGAATAGGGTAGAAGTTTTAACATGTACTATTCTGGTAGTTTAAGTATAAAAGAAACCATCCAAAATCCCTCATTGGATGGTTTCTTTTATACAATTTATTCGTAGTGTTTTATTGTCTAATCGAAAACAAATAGCTTCCGGCTTTCAGGCTAAATACATTCGACCCACCTGCTTGCTTTACTATTTTAATCGTGTTATTCTCTGACAATGCCTTCCCACCTTCCAAAATCTTCTCACCTTTTATCGATAATTCAGCTGTACTGTTAGGCGGAATAGTAACTCGGTATTCGATCTTTTTGGATGTTCTTTTCCAGGAGGATACAATCATGCCATAAGGTCCAAGATGGCTTGCTTCAAAACTACTGAGTCCCTTCACAAAATCGGGTTTTAATACGATGTTTCTAAAGCCTGGCTGTTGTTCATCAGGATATATTCCACCAGGGGATTTATAAAACCATGCACCAATCTCTCCAAACATGATATGATTCAGTGAAGTATTGACAATTGGAAAGCTTTCGTATAAAGTTGTAGCTCCGTTGAGTATCCACCATCCCCAACCTGGGGATGTTTTCTGCAACGCAACTTCGTATGCAAGATCGGCATAACCGTTTGCACTTAAAGCGTTTAAAATCGTTTTTGATCCTAACAGTCCGACGTCAACATGTTTCCCATCGGCAATTACCCGACTTGCCAGATTTGCTGCCACTTTGCTTCGTAACTCCTCCGGAACAATTCCCCAGTGAAGTGGTGCGCTCAATTCTGTCTGAAATCCGCTTGCATATATTCCTGTCTCCCGGTTCAGGTATTTTGAGTTAATCGCATTTTTAATTTTTAATGCCAATGTATTATACTTTTCGTAATCAGCAGCTTTTCCCAGAATTTTCGCAGTTTTAGCGAGGATAGAGGCGTCGGTATAATAGTAGATTGATGTTGTCAATTCCACGGAAGCTACAGATTTAACTGGCACCCAGTCGCCTAACCCCCAGCTTGTTAATCCCAGTGGACTAATTTGATCCAGGTGATCGACATAGCGTCGGATGTTGTCATAACAAGCAGATAGCAATTTAGTATCTCCATAGAAGAGGTAGATATTCCAGGGAATAATCGCGATTGTGCTGGTCCAGTCCGGGCCATTTGCCCAGGTATAGCCCCATCCGCTAGTCGGAATGATGGCGGGAAGAACTCCGTTAGGTTGTTGTTCGTCACGATGGTCAGCCATCCATTTTTCATAAACTGTAATACCGTCGAAGTTATAGAGACCTGTCTCAATAGCGATGTGAGCATCTCCGGTCCACCCGTTTTTTTCGCGTTGAGGACAGTCGGTCGGGTATCCGAACAAATTTGCCAAATAGGAGCTATTGGTCGCTTTCCATATCTTGTTGAGGAGCGAATCAGACGATTGAATATGCCCCGCAACTGGAACATCGCTGTGCATAAAATATCCCGTCAAGCTTTCCTTTGTAAGTTCAACCGGCTGATCGCTGGTCACCTCGATGTACTGAAAACCTTTGTAATTAAAGGTGGGTTTATAGATCTCTTCCCCTGCTCCCTTAAGTGTATATATATCGGTTCCAAATGGATCAAGCTGATCTGTGGGACGAAAATGTTCATCTAAATTCGACTGGTCGACGGTGCCATCTGTACGGAGCAATTCCCCATGTTTTAAGCGGATGATTGTTCCCGCCGGACCGCTGACTTTAAGCTGACTAACACCTGCAATATTCCTACCTAAATCAAAAATATAGTGAGAATCATTTATTTTCGTCATCTTTTTAGCGGGTATCAATTCAACATCGCGGATAGGCTGAAGCGACTGGGCAACAATATTGGAGGACGGTGTGCCTACAGGAATTGATTTCTTCCATTTTGAATCATCAAATCCTGGCGTATCCCATCCTGATTTGGCCAACCTTGCATCAACATGTTCGCCCGTATATATGCTGTTAAAAACTACCGGACTTAATGAAGTTTTCCATTCGGTACCAGAAGTGATTGTCTCTTGCGAACCGTCCGAATAGGTGATCCGGATGTCCATGCAAAAACTGGGGCGTGCACGCCAAGGGGCTTCGTCGAAATACCATACGGCTGTTGACTGGTGATTGTACCAACCATTTCCAAGTAATACACCGACAGCATTTTTTCCCTCTTTAAGAGATTTCGTAATGTCATGTGTAAGGTAAAGCGTCCGGCGATCGAACCGTGTATACATCGGATCGAGCCGGTGATTTCCAACTTTCTCACCGTTCACATACAATTCAAACAATCCGGCAACTGCAATATAAGCCCTTGCAGTAATTATCTTCTTGTTGGCAATAAACTCCTTACGAAAATAGGGTGCCGGTTTTAATTTAATATCACGTGTATCGCTAATCCAAGTACCTTTCCAATTTTCCATCTTCATCATTCCGGTTTCAAAACTTGCCGGAGCAGAAATTGAAGATGGATTTCCTGCTACATCATAAATCCTGACACTCCAAAAGTAGCGTGTGAAAGGCTCAAGTTGAGAACCATTGTATTCAGTAAGCATTGCAGTTGATGCGACTTTTCCGGTTGTCCATTTATCCCCTGATCCGGACGCAACTTTCGTTGAATCAGTTCCAACAATTAGTTGGTACGCACTTTGAGAAATCTCAGGCCCGTTATCAACCATCATCCAGGTCAACCTGGGTTTTGGCGAGTCTATCCCGATAGGATTTACAAGGTACTCGCATCTTAAGTTACCGACTTCGCTACCTGCAGTTGCTTTTAGATTATATGCCAGTAATACAGCAAGCAAAAAAACAAAGTATATTGTAGTTCGCATAGCGTTATTTTTAAGTAATTGTTTTTATAATTTTTTGTTTTCCAAAGATATAAGGCCTAACTAATATGTCATTTCCGGGTTAAGGCAGAACAATTAGAAGCCGTTAAATTGTTCTGGAGCAGAATGCTTTTTATTGGATACAATTAAACTCAGAAACTTAGTTAAGACTATGAATAGACAAACCGAAGAAGAAAAACTGAGGCCCATATTTCAGGGCTCAGTCAGTCTTTTTTAAAATGTACTTTTAAAAAGGTAAAAGTCATCAATTAAACCATAGTCAAGTAATTGATAATCTTTGCCAGATGGATATTTCTTTATTCTGTTCCAATGCCCGGGGCCTGTTAATCCAGGTTCAGGATTGTTATGATGTGGCCCCAGAAGGTTCTTTAAACTTCCGGTAATTTTCACTTCAACACTGTTATTTCCTTCTGTAATAAATTTGGTTACATCAACTTTGTCGGTAGGGAGAGCAATCGTTCCTGCATTTTTCCCATTAACAAACAGTTCTGCCACAGTTCCTTTCCAGTTGCCTAAGCCAATTTCATAGAAAGTTGATTTTTTCGTAACCTCAAAATCTTTTTGATAGGTTACATCCCAGGAATAAAATGGTTGACCCTGCTCTTTCCAGCTTCCAACAGTAAAGCTGTTTTTGGGGGCATTTATCATCCAGCCTTTATCTGCTGGTTCTACCGAAAAATCACCCAAAAGGTAAACAGGCTCTATTTCAGCATTTATTTTCATCGGTATGCAGGTAACCGATAGAATGTTTTCTCCTTTTTTTATCCATTGTCCGATAGAAAATACGCCAAAAGAATGATCTAACCACCATTCACCGGTGTTCGCAATCACTTGATGTCCATTAATAGAGACTTTCCATAATTCAGGTCTTTCAATAACGGCTTTTATTCCTGTAATATCAAATTGTCCATTTATCGTAAACAGATAAGAGGCTACAAACCCGCCTTTCGTATCAAATACTGATCGATCGAGTATGGATGTTTTGTACTGAACAGAGTGGTTCCATGGATTTCCATCGGGAAAGCCATTTTCTGTATAGATTGTATTTGAAGCCTTGCTAACATGAATATCGTTCATGATTTTGCCGCCAATTTGCAAATTGCAAAAGTCGATTGGCAATACATTCGGATTATCACGTTTTACTGAAATTTTTGATTTCGAAACTACCAGATTAGTGTTCCGGATTTCTACCGGTTGTTTATATCCTGCTAATTTCTTGTCAGAAATATATAGCAATAAACTTTCAGCAGGCGATAGTGAGAATGATATTCGTATATTTTTTCCTTCGCTTGCCTCTTTATAGTCGGTAACTTCTCCGGTAAAGGTATTTAGCAGAATGGCGTCTTTCCCTTCGACAATCAATGATCCTGTGCTTACACTATCCATGCTTGAGTTGGTAAGGAAAAGTATTTGTCCGTCCTCCATCATTCTTCGGTGGTGAAAAAGATTTCCTCCGGTTACATTTTCGAATTTGAAGTTGTCACATTGAAAATATGATTGAATTGCCTGGCTGTTAAGTTCCGGAATATGAATAATATTTGCTGCTCCCTTTCTGAAGAATGCTGTTACTTCCTGATTTGTTGCGCCATCAATCATGGTCGGAGTCGAAAAAGACAGCAGTTTTCCCCCATCGGCAACGAATTGTTTGATTAACTGGAATATTGCATTATCGAGTGTTTCGGTCAAAGGGGGAACCACAATACGAGAATAAGTTCTCTTACCAACACTGAATCCTGTTTTATCTGACTTTCCATGATTACGGATAATATCTTCTGAACCTAAATCATATTCGACCTGATTTTTTTCGAGGGTTGTAACAAAATGCTGAAAAGATTTGCCGATTTCATTAAAAGCAGCATTACGCCCTTTATTCATGTATGAATCGTACAACCATGCTGTTGTCGTTGGTTCAATAACCAGAATCGTATTCTCCTGTTTCCCGGAAGAAAGTGCGAGAGATAAACGGGCATAATAGTCGTTCAAATGTTTATAGCTCTTCCACCATGGATTGTGATAAGAAAAAGAGGGAGGATAGTCATATTTTCTTGCTCCGGCCATTGTATACCATGAGAGATGTTGGTTCATTAAGTTGACACCTAAAACATATTCCCAATCGCCGAGCCGTTTCAAATCCTTAAATGTAACTTCCCATCCTGCTCCTCCGTAGGTTTCACTTAAAGTATGTTTTCGGTCAAACTGGTTAGCAACGCTTGCCAACTCTTTTACCGAACGGATATTCCCAAACTGGGCATAGGAAGACTTTTCGTCAAACTGATTAAATAACATGTCTATTGCCGGAACCTGGTGATAGGCATACATCGCCATATTATCTCCACCCAACCGCATTGATGGCCATCCATGTTCCCAATAATGTCCGGTAAATTTCAAACCGTTTTTTTCGTAATACTCACTTGCCGGCTTTGACCACCGTTCGATAAAAAGTTTTAATAATGTCTGCGTATAATTGTGACGCACTTTTTTCCAATCACCAACTTCTTTCCATAAAGAAGGAAGTGTCAACTTCAAATCGTATCCCCACTGTTTTTGAAAAACATCGAAAAGGTCCGGCGTCCAACGGACACCCCCGGGAGAGTTTATTTCAGGTTCATCAGTAAACACACCTTGTACTGTCTTCCCAAATTCATCTCCAGCAATTTTCTGATAACCGGGCATTGTTACATCAAGAAATTTTTGAGTTACTCCGGGATAGAGTAAATCCACATAAGAGAACCCACCATACCAACCTGATTTCCTGAAATAGGTCTTCGAAATCAAAGTATAGTCCCCTTTTTTCCCAATTTCATTTTTAACAGTTGCAGTGATGTCAGTGTATTTCCCATCCTGGTGCTTTAAAATAAGAAAATATTTCGAGTAGTTATTTGGAATGAAAGAAGTATCAATTGGTTGTAATCCTTGTCCCTGATTATATGATTCAGGCATTTGTGCAGGGACATGGCCGCCGGCGAAACCACTTGGATAGGAATTCTCGTCGTATATCCATACATTCATATCAAGTTCCTTGCCTTTATCAACAGTGTATCGGAACAATTCGAACCATTTATCTGAAAGATAATCGGTGATCAAGCCAGGTCGTGGATGTACGATTACACCACCACATCCCGCATTCTTAAAATCCTTCATCTTTTCATCGATTCCTTCTTTAGTAATGTCTCCATTCCAAACAAAAAATGGGATTGTTCCATACTCTTTCGATGGTTTAATAAATTCCTTTTTCAGGAGATCAAATTTGGTGATTGCGCCTTGGGGATATTTACTTTCCGGATTAGTAAAGCCTGAAAACAATAGAGTGGCTATCATAAATATTAGGACGATGGAAATAGACAATATTTTCATTGTATGTTTTTTAGTTCTGAGTCAAATTGTGTAGTTTGTATTAAAGATACGGTAATCCTGAGAGCTCTGTATAGCTGCAGATAAAACTGACTTGGGAGAATATTCCGCTAGCTCTTAATTTAAATAACAACTAAAAGAAAATGCAACTTGAAGAGTTGTAAAACGACTTAATTAAAATGCGTTTTTTACCAAGATGTATTGGTGAAAAATAGCAGGAAGTGTTTAGAGCACTTCCTGCTTAAAGAATATCAATTAATATCCCGGATTTTGAACAAGGTTCTTATTTGTATTCATTTCTCTGTAATAGAATGGATAGATCAATTTGTCATTTGTGACATTGAACGCCGTAGGTAAAAGAAATGGATAAAGCTTTTTCATTTCTACTCCAAACTTGGTCATTACTTCAATTGCTTTACCTGTGCGGATAAGGTCAGTCCAACGATGATTTTCAAATGCTAACTCATGCCTCATCTCGTTTGCAACATCATCTTTTGTTACAGCTGTCAATGGGGCAAGTCCTGCCCGCGTCCTTACCTGATTTATATAAGGAAGAGCTTCTCCTGCTTTACTCTGTTCTACAAGGCATTCGGCCAATAACAACAATGCACCGGAATATCTGTAAATCGGAAAATTATCTCCTGTATTAAGCCCTTGAGCATATGGTGGATGATAATATTTCTTCACAAAGTAAAAATAGTCCTTCCCTGTTGTTGGAATATAACCAGCTACATCCTTCACTGCACTTGCAGTAAACTGTTCACCAGCTAAAGATCCTTCAGCAACTGCAACTGACGCATTTAACCGTTTATCTCCACTCTCATAAGAATTTATCATCTCCTGTGTCGGAACATTCCAACCTCCACTGGTATATGCGTAGTTATTCGCACTAATACCCATTAAAAATTCGGTATTGCTACATTTTGGAATCATTCGCCATGCGAAATCGCTGTTTTGACCTCCTTCTCCTGCAATATACTGAGCTTCAAAAATTGATTCTTTGCTGTTTTTATTTGATGGGAGAAACGCATCAGCATAATTATCCAACAAAGCATATTTCATTTGGGTTATCTCAGTCAATGCCGCTTGAGCCAATGCATATTCTCTTGTTGGTTTTGACATATACACATAGGCCAGTAGCATCTTTGCTGCACCCATAGTCGCTCTTCCTGATTGAGGGAAAGTTGCGGAAATGGGTAAGCCGATTTTTATTGCCTCACTTACATCTTTAATGATTTGCTCATAAATAGCCGGAACTGTTGAATTTGGCTGAAAAGCGTCAGCTTCGTTGGTAACTTCGGTTAGCATTAAAGGAACTGGCCCCCAATGCTGAACCAAATCGAAATAGTAAAACGCCCTTAAAAACTTCGCTTCAGCCATGACGCTGTTTTTTTGACTTTCGGTCATTTCTGAGGCATCAACTCTTGCTAAAACGGTATTTACTCTGGATATACATGAATATACCTCATTATATCTGGTAGGTATCCAGCTGGATGTTGTTTTATCATCTAAAAATTCGGCAATAACTTCAGTGCTTAGGTAAGGACCTCTATCACCCGAATACAAAGTGAAAAAGGTATTATCCGAACGCATTTCATCCATAAATATACCATTCAGGGCAATTGATCGCGTTCCTACATAGGATGCAATGACCGCCTGATCAAAGTGGGTCGCCGTTTTATAAAATGAGGCTGATGTAATTGAGGTTTCCGGTGATAGGTTCAGAAAATCTTCCTTGCAAGAACCTAATCCGATAAATCCTAATAATAAGGCATATAATAATTTTCGTTTCATGCTTTTGTGAATTAAGATCAATTAATAACTGCATTAAAATTTGACATTGATGCCCAATGTATAAATACTCGCAACCGGGTAGGCGCTGGCATCAACTCCCTGATATAATCCGTTTGAACCGCTTGTCCCAACTTCCGGATTCATACCATGATATTTTGTGAGCATTAAAACATTTTGTGCACTAAAATAAAATCGCGTGCTTTTAATGTAAGGATTTGATTTGATTGGAATTGTGTATCCAACTGTTATGTTTTTTACAGCAAGATAGGAACCGTCAGATACCCATCGTGTATTGTTATATCTAAACAATTCAGTTGTACCAGACCGTGTTCTTGGGATATTTCCATCACCTGGATTTTCAAGTGATCTCCAACGGTTTGCTATTCCTTTTCTTACATTGAAAACGCCATCAATATTTTCTGTCCATTCATAGGTCGCGTCAATAATGTCACCACCCACTGCACCGGCAATAACAACGCTGGCGTCAAAATTTTTATAGGAGAATTCGTTGGTTATTCCAAAAAAGAAGTCTGGATTTGGATTTCCGATGATTGTTCTATCATTCATATCAATTTTACCATCAGGAATTCCGTTGGGACCGCTAATATCTTTCATCCTTGCTGTTCCAACCATTGAAGAAGCATGTTTAGGTTGTGAATCAAGCTCTGCCTGTGTCATATAAACACCATCGAAAACATATCCCATAAATTCTCCTAAAGGATGACCTACCTGGGTTCTGTTGTAATCTCCCTGGTTTGAGTTTCCGCCAATAGGTGTATTATTGGTGCCAAGTTTTATCGCTTTATTTCGACTAAATGTCAAATTAAAATTGGTATTCCAACGAAATTCGCCAACGAAATTTTTTGTTTCCAAACCTAATTCATGACCCCAAAACTCGAACTCTCCAATATTAGATTGAATGCTCGAAAATCCGGATTGTCGTGGAATATCTATTGCATATAGCAAACCATCAGTCTGTTTGTGATAATAATCGTATACGAAGAAGATGCGATCTTTGAAAAAACCTAAATCAAAACCAAGGTCATACTGTACTGTTGTTTCCCATGTTAAATCGTTATTGCCGATACCATTGAGGGCTCTGCCAGCAGTGATTGCACCATTTGTCACATAATTAGTAGTCACAACGGATGCAATATAGTTGTAATTCCCAATATTATTATTCCCAACCTTACCATAACTTGCTCTGAATTTTAAATAACTAAGCTTGTCATAGCCTTTCATAAAACTTTCATCAGAAGCAATCCAACCCAAAGAAAGAGAAGGAAAGTTTCCCCATTTAGCGTTTGATCCGAAACGAGAACAACCATCTCTACGAAAAGCAGCAGATAAAAGGTATTTCCCATCGTAGTTGTAGTTCAAACGTCCAATATATGAAAGCAGAGACCATTCTGATTTATCTCCTGAGCCGGTTTTTACTGTAGCTGCATTAAACCAATCTACCTCATCATCCGGAAATTTCGAAGCAGCTATTGAAGTGTTTTCGTCAGAAGTTTTTTGAGAAGTATATCCAACAAGCCCATCAATGTTATGCTTTTCACCAATTTTTTTTGAATACAATAACGTATTTTCAGTCAGCCAAGTCATATAGTTTTGGGTACCATAACTTCCTGTTGCTGGCAATGGGGGCGCTGAAAACATGGCACCCTGAGCTGTTGAAGGTATAAATGATGTAGATGCCCTGTTACCTAAATCGACATTCGTACTAAGTTTGTATTTCAAATCTTTAATCAATTCTATTTCGGCATATGCGTTTGCCATCACAGTTGTTAATCTGGTAGGGTTTTGCCTTTGTGTCAGAACCAGATAATAGTTTGGGTTTGCAAACATCCCAGGAGCGGTATAAGATATCGGATAAGTGCCATCATCATTTACGTATTTAAACGCTGGATCCATTAAAAACGCAGAGCCAATTATATTTCGTCCGACACCTAAACTTGGTGTGATTTGACTTTTACGATAAGATCCAGATATGTTCAATCCAAAAGTTATCTTATCAGTTGCTTCAAATAAATTATTTGCCCGTGCGGTGAATCTTTCAGCGTAAGTATTTAATATTACACCTTCCTGTTTGTTGTAATTAAGGTTGACGGATGATTTTACTTTTGTTGTACCGTTTGAAATTGACAAGTTGTAATTCTTTGTTCTCGCATTTCTCAACAGAACATTATACCAGTTAGTACCTTCGCCTACACTGGATGGATTTTGATACTGTGCTGGTACCCCTCCGGTATACCCTTCATAAAGCGCCTTATCTTCATAGTATTCCTTTCTGAACTGTGCAAATTCCTGCGCATTCATTACATCAGGCTTGCCGCGGTCAGACACTATTTCAGCTCCATAGTATGCACTGAACTCAATATTTTTCACACCGTTTTTTCCGGACTTAGTCGTAACTAGAATAACTCCGTTAGCAGCGCGGGAACCGTATAAGGATGTAGCTGACGCGTCTTTTAAAACAGTGAGAGATTCTATTTCATTAGGACTCAATGTTTCCATTCCGCTTACTGAAGGAAATCCGTCAATTACAACCAAGGGGCTATTACCTGCATTTATTGATGCTTGTCCGCGGATTCGGTAAGAAAGTCCACCATTCGGTTCTCCTGACGTTTGGTAGATTTGAACACCTGCGAACTTACCCTGCATCTTCTGACCAATATTGCTTACTGGAATATCAGTTAATTCGTCAGTTTTAACAGTAGCCATTGAGCCTGTTAGTTCACGTTTCTTTTGGGTACCATAGGCTATCGCAACAACCTCTTCAATACCAATAGTTTCTTCAGAAAGAAGTATGTTATACTCTAGTTTAGAGTCTATAGATATTTCCTGAGTCTTCATCCCTACAAATGAAAATACCAAAGTTTTAGCTTCGGCTGGGATCGCTAAGGTGAACTTCCCCTCTGAATCTGTATTTATTCCGTTAGTAGTTCCTTTTACTACAACTGAAACACCAGGGAGTGATATTCCAGCCTTATCAGTCACTTTACCAGTCACCTTTCTGCCCTGTTGTTCACTTATAAAAGGTTCCATCTCTTCTTTATCGTATAAGGCAATCTGGCGGCCAAGAATCTTGTATTTGATTGATGTGCTTGATAACACCTTATCGAGGATTTCAGTTACCGATTTTTGGGTTACCTCTACAGATACTTGTTTAGTGACATCCACCTTTTCGTTGTAGAAGAATTTGAATTCACTTTGCGCTTCGATTGTCCGAAGGACATTGAGAAGTGTTGAGTTATTCTCGGCTATTGTCAATTTTGTGGTCTGCGAGTAAGTTTCTGCAGAAAAACAGCTTAAGATTGACACCGTTACAATCAGAATTGTTAGTTTCATTTTTCTAAAAAATTGATAAAATAATGGCTGACTGCCATATTTTCGTAGCAATTTATTCATAACTTTGTAATTGGTTTAAATAATGTTGTTTTTTAAATCGAATCTGGTTTAAAGGTGGGAACGGCCATTCTCACCTTTACTTTTTTGAATCTGGTTGTTTGTTTTTCTCCATTAATAAATGATTTAGTTTATAATCTGGTTCCTTCACTCCTTGTCAGGACTTTATCTTCCTGATATCTTTAATATCCTTGTGTTTTTATTAAATTTATATTTAATGGGCGTTGTCGTATTGATCAGTTCAAGTACTTCGCCAAAGGTCTCCATTTCAATCGTTCCAGTATAACCTAATTTTTTAAGTTTTCCGCACTGCAATTCAATTTTTACATTGTACCACCGTTCCAACGCTTTGGCAACGTTCGCAAAAGGCTCTTTTACAAACATTAGTTTACCTTCTTTCCATGACGTACTCAACTCGGTATTTACCTCTTTCATTGAGAATTCATTGGCTGTTGAAATGATTGATTGCTGACCTGGTTTTAGTGTAGCTATTTGGTTTGAGTTGTTACTGACTTTTACAGATCCTTCTACCAATGTAGTAACGAAGGTTTCATCAGTATATGCCTTTACATCGAAGGAGGTTCCCATCACTTCAATAGCTCCCAGCCTGGTTTTCACCACAAAGGGTTTTCTGTCCTTTATCACCTTAAAATAGGCCTGGCCTGTAAGTTCTACATTACGGATTGCAGCATATTGTTTGGGAAAGGAGATGGTCGATCCGGAATTCATCCACACTTCGGAACCATCGGGGAGTTTAAAACTTGTCCGGGCACCATAAGGAGTAGTAACAGTTTCGATTATGCCGGAGTAAAGTTGTTTTTCCGGTTTGTTGTAGAAGATAGTTGTGGTGGTCATCAATCCCACAATTAGTACGGCGGCAACTTTTAATAGGTTCCTATATAAGGTAAACCGTCGGGCAATCGTTTTTGATTCTTCCAATGCGATACGGTGATGAATCTTGTCGAGCAATTGGCTGTTCTCTTTGTTTTCAATGGCTGTACTCAAGGTATCTTCCCACAGTTTCAGGATCTCAGTTGACACCTTATCCTTATTATCATCCGAACATATCGCCTTTATAACCTCGGCAAATTCGACGGGGTTGCAAGTGCTGTTTAAATATTTGCTAAATTGTTTTTCCATGTTGTATGGGTAATACACAAAAGGGAGGCATATCCCCTGTTCCGAAAGCAGAAAATTATAAAAAAAGATAAAAATAAAGGAGGGAGATCATACCCATCTCGTGCATCGCGCTCTTTATGTGTTTGATGGCATGGGTAATATGATCTTCTACAGTTTTTTCGGAAATATTCAGTTGTTGGGCAATTTCTTTGTTCGATAGTCCTTCAGTACGGCTTAAAATAAACACCTGTTGTCTTTTTTCAGGGAGGCCTGACACAATGTGATCGATCCCGGATTTGATTTCATCGTATTCGAGCTGATTTTGGGT
>Ga0209724_1001376_pt1 | contig 22184 bp, 18 predicted proteins | sample grotaG_FD_184143 | JGI IMG/M metagenome (GOLD analysis project Ga0209724, IMG submission 184143) | Glacier valley bacterial and archeal communities from Borup Fiord, Nunavut, Canada, to study Microbial Dark Matter (Phase II) -... | ecosystem: Environmental > Aquatic > Freshwater > Ice > Glacier ...
GAGACACTCGTACCGGAGCCCTTTGTTTAACCTTGGAGTATTTTGAAATGAAAAAAACCCTCGTAGCTTTGGCTGCCCTGGCTGTTGTATCCGCCGCTTCCGCTCAATCCACCGTGACCCTGTACGGTGTTGTTGATATGGGCATTGCTCAACTCAAAGACTCAAACAACACAAATGCCGCATTGGGTGGCATTAATGCTGGCGACACGGCCGTTAAAAACGGCATTCAACAAGGTACCTTGTCGAATTCCCGCATCGGTTTCAAAGGCACTGAAGATCTGGGCAACGGTCTGAAAGCTAACTTCGTGTACGAGCTCCAGATCAACCCTGATGAAGGCACCAACGCTATGACTACCCGTCAAGGCACCGTTGGCCTGAGCGGTAATTTCGGTGCGGTGACCATTGGTCGTCAATACACGCCTTACTTCGTTGTGCAAAATGCAATGGACTTCGCTGGCAATATGAATTTCATGCCAGGCTACATTGTGAATAACCACATCAGTGATGGTGGCCGTGCCAACGCTGTGAACTACACATCCCCAAGCTTTGGCGGTTTCAGCGCTATTGCTCAAGTTGGTTCAGGTCCAGTTGCTGCTGGTACTGAAACCACTGTTACCAATGGTCTACAAGCTGACGGCAAAAACTACGGTCTCGCAGGCATTTACGCTGCTGGCCCACTGGTTGCTGGCTTGGCTTACGAGGACGTAACACACTCGTCAGCACCACTGTCTAAATACACGACGATTACTTCTCCTGCCGTTGCCGGTGTTGCTGCTCAACAAACTCTGGTGTCGTTTGGTGCTGGCTCTGACGAAGTGAAAACTTGGGCTGCTGGCGCGTCTTACGACTTCACCGTTGTCAAGGCTTCGTTTGCCTACTCTTCGCTCACTGACACTTTGGCTGGCCGTCCTGACCTGACTTCCAAAGGTTACAACATCAGCTTGTCGGCTCCTATCGGTGCTGTGACTGTGTACGGTAATTTGGGTCGTGCCAATTACCAACAAGATGCTGGCGTTGCCACTGCTAGCGACGCATCAATCAAAGGCTTCCAATTGGGTGCCAACTACTCGTTGTCCAAGCGTACAACGGCTTACGCTGTCGTAGGTCGTGACACCCTGACTGTGAACTCACTCTCGGCTTCTGCCCTCACTGGTGACTTCACACGTACTGCTACCACGGTTGGCGTTCGCCACACGTTCTAATCTAGCGCTGACGCAAGTCAGTTAAAGATTAAATGTAAAAACCCCGCTGCGGCAACGTGGCGGGGTTTTTTTACGTCGTGGCTTCCTGTGCTGAGATGACAGCGTGCCAATTGCATTGGCAATAAAAGTTTCGTGAGTTGAGTTTTACTTTGTGAGTTTTTGGGTATGAAAAAAGTCAAGTTAGCCATCGCGTCCGTCCTGATCGTCATGGTGATAATGCCTGTGGTCGCGCAGGCCGATGTGGCGTACAACATCGGTGTCGTTTCGCTCTACAAGTCCAAAGGGGTGGACCATAACACAGGCGAAGCCAAAGACTTTCGTCCGGCCCTACAAGGCGGTGTCGATTGGACATATGCCAGCGGCTTTTATGTCAGCAACTGGAATTCCACTGGCAAGTTGGGTGCGGCCAATCGGGAAATCGATTTTTTTAAAAACGTGAGCCGATACTTACACGCAAAACATTGTCTGGCGTGAAATTCGTATTGGGGTCATAGGCAAGACGGACGAAGAAGCGTGGCCAGTCGTAGGTCGCAGTCACTCCCACCTTATTGATAGGATCGCCATTGACGAGTCCGCGTTTAAATAAAACGTCGAAGGTCGCGCGATCCCGGTCGTTGATGGGCGTCTTATAGACCACGTGAAAGTGTTGTTGATCGGGGTTCTCACGGTTGTCACGGATATAGCTGGCGGCATAGCTGACGCCGCCCGCTGCACGGTAACCACCGCTGAGTGACCAGGCATCGTTTGGGTCATAGTTCAAATTGAAATAAGGGCGCAGGTTGGTACGCCCAAAGCCGGCGCCGATAAACCACGTGTTGCCGGTTTCCAGGTTGATGCTGCCACCCACAAAGCCGCCGGATGCAACTTGAACAGACGGTAAAAAACGAATCGTGTCACCAAATGAATGCTCCCATCCGCCCCGAAACTGATGGGCGTCAAGACCGCTCGAATCGAAATAGCCAAGCCACGTTGTGCCTTGCACCGATGAATGTCGCAAGTTAACGTCAACGGCATTGCCACTTTCGCTAAATTGATGCCCGCCAACTGTCAGTTTGAATGCCGGGGTGTCGTCACGTTCTTCCGCAAAAGATGTGTGTGGGACTGCCAAAGCAGCAACCAGGACGACTGATAACGACGCGAGCCAGTCAATTGCGATTTTGCTCATTTGGTTTCTTTTCTGGTAAATCCGTAGAACTCAAAATTCACTATGCCAGCGCAGGGTGTAGGTTGTGACCGGGCCGCGGTCGCGGTTGTAGCCTGGGTTGGTGATGAACTGGACGCCGGCACTCAACGCAGATTGCACCGTGCCGACCTGCACGCCCCAGTCCGGCAGCACAACGCGGTAGTAGGCTTCGAGCACGCGTTCGCTGTCGTAGTTTAGACGGCCGTCGCCGAGAAAGAAGCCCTGTCCGCCAGCAGCGAGGTACGCTTGGTGCCCATCTGAGAGCCCATTGACGGCATAGGCCACGCCCCAGCGGTCCTGTTTGCGGCCCCAGGATGCACCGGAGAACTGGCCACCGATGGTCACTTGGGTGTCTATCTCCGAAAAGGCATAGGTTTCCAGGTTGCCGCTGTTGCGGCTGGTCCTTAGGAACAAGCCCGCGTCGTCCGAGATCGGTGCTTCAAGTGTCAGTCCCCAGCCCGTTTTGGTTTGGTCTCGACGCACCAAGCCTACATCCGGCACTCCACCCAGCGCCAGGGCGTCCGCAAAACTGCCGGCGTTAATGTGGTTGCGAAATAAAAGCGCCCGCCCGCGAAGGGGGCCGGCAGGCACGGCCAGAGGTAAGTTTCCTTCGACTTCGAACTGGTCACCATAGTGACTGCCCAGCGCATCGTCGAGCGCCAGGCCATTACTTTCGCGCGGTTGCATGGCGCGGCCGGCCCGTACAGCCCAGTCTGGCGTACGATATTCGCCCATGGCGCCCATGGTGTAGCCGCGCGCGTCGGCAGCATAGTCCCAAGCGCCATGCGTAAGGAACGACCAGTTGGTGAACTGAGTGCGCGCGTCCTTGGCGTAAGGGTTGTTGTCAAAGTAGTCGAGCAGGCTGAAGTTGCCAATCGTAAAAGTCCAACGTTTGGCGGTGAACTGACCGCCAAGTTCGTTGAAGTCAGGCGCCACCGTTTCCATGTCGCCGCCGACGTTGATGCGCTGCTGCACAAAGAGCCGTGCTCGATAAATCGTGAGACTGGTGCTGCTTCCGCGCGCCAACTCGCCATTGCTGATGCCACCCGCGCCGGTTAGGTTGGAAAAAGGCACGCCCTGCGCGCCTTCAGGATCCAGGTGGAGTTGTGCGCCGTCCCAGAGGCGCATGCCTAGATCGCCCGTTACCGTGAAAGAGTAAGAGGTCTCTTTGAGTGGGCTCAGGGAATTGGGACCACTGTAAGCGGCGTTGAAGGCAGGCTTGGACTGCCAAATGTAGGTGGTTTGAGCGTGGAACGCCGCGTTGGGCGGCTCTTCTATATTCGATTGCGCAGAAGCCCAGGTGGGGTAAGCGCTTGCAGCTATTGAAAATATAGCTGAAGCCAGAGGATTGAATGAGGTGGTACGGGGATGCATGTCGTTATTTTGCCAGCACCATGTGACATCTATTTTTTACGCTCACGACCAAACCAGCTCACATAAAGTGCAGGCAGAACCACCAGGGTGAGCAGGGTGGCGGTGAGGAGGCCGCCAATCACCACGATGGCCAGTGGGCGCTGGGTCTCCGAGCCGATGTCGTGGCTGAGCGCCATCGGCAAGAGTCCAAGTGCAGCCAGCATCGCTGTCATCAGCACCGTGCGCAGGCGTTGCATGGAGCCCTGCGTGACGGCCTCGACCACCGTTAAGCCCTGAGCCTGCAACTGTTGGAAGACCGTGAGCATGACCACGCCATTGAGCACCGCCTGGCCAGACAATGCAATGAAACCAATGGCTGCGGACACCGACAACGGGATGCTGAACACCCACAGCGCAACGAAGCCGCCGATCAAGGCCAGTGGCACATTGAGCAGAATCAAGGCCGCGCGCTTGAACGAGCCAAAAGCATCAAACAGCAATACAAAAATCAGTAGCAGTGAGATTGGCACCACGACCGACAGGCGCGTCATTGCCCGCTCTTGGTTCTCAAATTCGCCCGACCACTGAATGGTGTAGTTTTCCGGAAGCTTCACGTTTTTTTCGACTCGGGTGCGCATGTCAGCCACCACGGAGCCCATGTCCCGGTCTTTAATAAAGATGCCAATAGCCATGGTGCGCCGACCAGCCTCACGCGCAATGTTCATGGCGCCACTAGTCTGGCGGATATTGCTCACAGCGCCAAGCGTGGTGTAGCCACCGTCCTGCAACGAGATCGGCACGCTTGCCAGATTGGCGATGTTGCGACGGTCTGCGGGCAGGCGTACTGCAACTGAAAACTTGCGTTCTCCCTCCCATATTTGGGTGCTCGCCTTACCCGCAAGTGCGGCTTCAATCACGTCTTGAATATCGCTGACGTTTAAACCAAAACGCGCGGCGCGATCCCGGTCAATGTCGATGACCAGTTGCGGTAAATCGCCAAAGCGGTCGATTTCGCCGCGCTGTACGCCCCGCACCTGTTTGACTTCACGCTGGATGCTCTCGGCCAGGCGACTTAGCTCGTTCAGGTCGTCGCCCGCCACCTTGACGACGATTTGTCCTTTGATCTGTGAAATCGATTCCAGCACATTGTCACGAATGGGCTGGGAGAACGCCGGATCAATGCCCGGAATGGCTGACAACTTCCGGTCCATCTCCTCAATCAGATGGTCACGCGTCTGATCCTTGCGCCACTCCTCCTGCGGCTTCACGTCGACGAATATCTCCGCCATGCTGAGGGTTTTGGGGTCGGTGCCGTCCTCAGGCTGTCCGGCCTTGGAGACGACCGTACGGACCTCCGGCACGGTGAGAAGGGCTTTGCGCGCCATTAACAAAATTTTGGCTGCCTCCTGGCTGGACACACTGGAGGGCATATCAAAGTTAACCCAGAAAGTGCCCTCGTTGAGCTCGGGTAGAAACTCGCTGCCCAGGCGCGACGCGGCCACTGTGGCCAATGCAAAAACACCTAAGGCGATCGCCACCACTTGGCGTCGATGGGAGAGTGCCCACTGCAGCACTGGCTTGTAGAGGCGCTTGGCCGATAGCACGAGACGGTTATCGCCATGCGGCAGCTTTTTGCGCAGCATCCAATATGCCAGCAACGGAACCAGCGTTAGCGAAAATATCAACGAGCCGATGAGCGCCGTTGTCACCGACAAGGCCATGGGCTGGAATATGCGTCCTTCATGACGCTGCAAGGCAAAAATCGGAATGTGCGCGGCAATGATGATGAGCATCGAAAATAGCGTGGGCCGCCCCACCTCGTTAACGGCATCGGCTATGACTTCGCGGCGCTCTTCATCACCCATGTCTTCTTTATTTTCGGCAAGGCGGTGCATGATGTTTTCAATGACGATGACCGCACCGTCCACGATGATGCCGAAATCCATTGCGCCCAGGCTAAGTAGATTGGCCGGTACGCCCATGATCTTGAGGCCGAGAAAAGTGGACAGCAGAGCCAGCGGAATCACCAACACGACGGCCAGTGAAGCGCGAAGATTGGATAAGAAAATATAAAGCACCAGCGAGACCAAAAGCGCGCCTTCGACCAGGTTTTTGAACACCGTGGTGAGCGTCTTGTCCATCAGCCAGGTGCGGTCGTAGAAGGGCACGATCTGCACGCCCTTAGGCAGGCCGCGTGAATTCAGTTCAGCGATCTTGGCTTTGACGCCCTTCAAAACCACGCTTGGGTTCTCGCCCTTGCGCATGATCACAATGCCAGTCACCACGTCGTCGTCACCGTCCTGCCCAACAATGCCCAAGCGAGGCACAGCGCCGATTTTTACCTGTGCAATGTCGCGAATGAGGATCGGTGTGCCGCCTCGTGCTGCCACAACAATTCGACCAATGTCGTCAGCTGAACGTAACAGACCGATACCACGAATTGCAAACTGCTGTGCGCCCTGCGCTACGTAGCTGCCACCCGCGTTGGAGTTGCCGCGGCCCAGTGCATCCAACAGGTTTTGAAAGGTAAGCTTATAGGCGCGTAGCTTATCCAAGTCCGGTTGCACCTCGTACTGTTTAATAAAGCCCCCCATGGCCACAACGTCAGCGACGCCCGGCACTTGCCGCAAGCCTCGCTCGACCACCCAGTCCTCCAGGGAACGTAAATTGGTCGTGGTCTGGCCGTCGCCGCGCACGCGGTAGCGCATCACCTCGCCCACTGGGGTGGCGTTCGGCGCGATGTTGACCTGTGCGCCAGGCGGTATATCCAACCCATTGAGCCGTTCATTGACCTGCTGGCGGGCGATGTTGACATTGGCCGCATCGTCATACGTGATCACCGTATACGACAGACCGAACTGGGTGTGGGAGAACACGCGGATGGAGTTGGGAAGGCCAGAAAGAGCCGTTTCAATTGGCAACGTGACCTGTTTCTCAACCTCTTCCGCAGCGCGACCCGGATAGAGCGCGATCACCGTAACCTGCGTATCGGTGACATCGGGGAAGGCCTCGACCGAAAGGTTTTGGAAAGCAATCACACCAGCCAAGGCAAAGAGTAGCGTGCCCAGCACGATGAAAAGCGGCTGGTAGAGCGCGTAATGGATAAGGCGTTTCATTTTTTCTCTTTTGCTACTATTTGAGTAGCGCCAGATGCTTTCTGTACCGGGGCTTCAATGGGTTTTCTTCCGTATTTTTCAGATTCAACGTCTTCCTGTGCAACGTGGAAGGCGCGCGCCAACAGCAGAACGTTGTCACTCACCACCTGCTCGCCCACTTCCAGTCCCCGCGAAACCACCACTTCTTTGGGACCTTCGTAGTCAAGCGTCACTTCGCGCGGTTCAAACACGCCGGGCTGAACTTGCACAAACAGCCAGTGCTTCGCGCCGCGCAGGGTGATCGCCGAGGCCGGTACCACCACGCCTGAGTTGAAAGTGCGCGCTATGCGCGCGCTGGCCAGCATCTCGGCCTTGAGTAAGCGTTTGGGGTTGGCAATGGCGCCGCGGATCTTGATGGTGCGAGTGGCAGGGTCGATGAAATCGGACGCAGCGATCACCTTGCCGTCGAATTTTTGGTCTGGCAACGAGGGAATCACCAGTTCGAAACTTGCGCCGGGCTTGAACATGCCGACTTCGGACTCGCGGGCGTCAATCTGAACCCACAGTGTGGTTGGGTCGGTCACCACAAACAGGGCGGGCACGCCGGGACCAGACTGGTCAGGTCGAACCTCCTGACCGGGGTTCAAGTTGCGCTCGACCACCACGCCGGCCACTGTGGCGCGCAGCGCTAGCTGCTGGTCCACCCCGGCGCTGGTACCGTACAGGCGGGTACGTGCATCAGCGCGCTGGACTTCTGCCTGAGTGCGCGTCGTGTCGGCCTCGGCTTGCTCAAAATCCTTGCGTGCGATGATGCCGGCCTCGAACAGCTCGCGCTGACGTTGCAGTGTTTTTTGAGCCAAGTGCCAATCGCTCTGCGCCTTGGCGGTATCGGCTTGGGCCGTGCCAAAGTCGGGCGAGGCCAGTTGGGCCAACACAGTGCCCGGCTTGACGGCTTGACCAATGTCGGCGCGTATCGCCATCACCCGCCCTGCAAAGGCCGGATAGATGCGCTGCGTGCGTTCTTCGTTCCAGACGATGCGTGCAGGCAACTCCACGGTGACCGCCTTGCCCGGTGTCGCTGCTGTGATGCCTAATAGCGTCAGCTGCGAATGACCGGGCGGAAAGCGCATCTGGTTGCCCTGCACAATAGGCTGTGCCAAAGGAGGCGCTTCAACCGGCGGGGCTGGATTACAGGCTGTGAGCGCGGCGGCAATAAGAGAAAAAGTAATGGGGCGTAACACGGTCTATGTCCTTAACAATGTCTTAGGTTTACTCAGCCAGCATTACTGCAATGGGCTGGGTGCGCAAGCGCCAGGCGGTTACCGCCTTGGCGTGATCGGCCCGCGCGGCGAGGGCGTCGAGTCCGGTAGCTCGCAGGGTGCGGCGCGCATCGAGCAAGTCGTTCAGCGCAAGCGCGCCTTTGGCATACGCAAGCTCCGCCTGGGCGGCCACTTGCCGGGCGCGGGGGAGGATGTCCTGCTCAAAGCTCTGGCTGCGCCGGGCTACGCTTTGCAGTTGGGCCTTCATGCCCTGCAGCTCCAGGGCTGCGGCGCGGCGAGCCTTGTCCAACGCGTCCTGCGCGGCAGTCAGCTGAGCCTGAGCGCGCCCAGTTTCACCCTGGAACTGGTAGCCGAACTGCAAAGGCATTTGCATGCGCAACTCAAGCAGGCTGGTCGAGGTACCGGGGAAATGGTCAAGCGACACCCCCCATGTGATGTCGGACTTTTTTTGCGCACCGGCCCCCTCCAGCGCGGCCTGTGCCGCCGCAACCCGCTCCATGGCCGCGTGCAAGTCGGGTCGGGCATCGACCCACGCCTGCATGGCGCTGTCTGTCGGGTCCGCGTCAACCGTGGCGGCGCCGGGTGTTGGCCAACTGCCTTGTGTCTGCAATGTCTGGGCCGGGGCCGCCGCGTCCACACCCAACAACGATGCCAGTACCAACGCCGCGCGCTGACGCTCTAACGTTGCGGCCAGCACGTCGCCTTTGGCGCGTTCTGATTCGATCTCCAGCCGCAGCGCATCCTGGCGCGCCAGGTCACCCGCATTCACGCGCCGCGTCGCCGTGCTGGCAATCTGAGCAGTACCAGCGGCAATTGCCTCCACTTGAATCACACGTTCTTGCGCGGCAGTCAAGTCGAAAAAAGCGGCGGATGCAGTCAACAACTGCTGAATCTGCATGTCTTCCAGATCGGACTGGGCGGCACTGGCATTACGCTGCGCGGCCCGGGTACGCAGACCACGCTTGTTGCCGCGTTCCCAGGTCCAATCGATGCCAATACCTTTGTCAATACGTTTGTCCCCCAGGATGCTGCCGCCACCAATACCATTTTGCAGGTCCATGGCGCTGAACTTGGCCGACAGCGTGGGAAGAGGCGCATGATCTGCGGTCAGCACGTCTGCCAATGCCGCTGCGGCCGCACTGCGTGCGAGTGCCACGTCAAAGTTGTTGTGCGCGGCTTTGAGCGCCTGCGCGAGTGTCACTGTGGACCCCTGGGCGAGCAAGGTTGGTGCTTGCACTAACGTCGGGTTTTGCGCATGCACAAGTGCCGCAAAAACACCGCCAACCAGTGTTAGCGCCATGGCGCTGATTTGTCGTATCCTCATGATTAAATTCCTTAGCGCCCTTTATCGCAGCATGAGGCTGACCACCAACTGACTTGGCCCCTGTGTTTACTACTTAGTCCCGATGAGAATTTTGCTGGTTGAAGACGATGCCGTCCTGCGCAACGTGATGCGCGCCAGCCTGGCCAATGCCGGGCACCGTGTGGATGAGGCCGCCACCCTGGCCGATACGCGCGCCCTGTGGCGCGTACAGCCGTTTGATGCCGTGCTGCTGGACTTGAATCTGCCTGATGGCTCGGGCTTAAGCGCGCTGCGCGAGGCTCGTCGACGTGGCGACTGCACGCCCGTGCTGGTGCTAAGCGCGCGTGACCGAGCCAGTGAACGGATCGCCGGACTTGACGCCGGCGCGGATGATTACTTGGGCAAGCCTTTTGATTTGGGTGAGGTAGATGCGCGTCTACGCGCCTTGATACGGCGTGCGCGAGGCACGCAAGACCAAGTGGCTGTGGGCGCCCTGGCTTTGGACCGCCGCACGCGGCGCTTCGCCTTGCATGGACAGCCCCTGGAATTGCCCGCACGCGAGTTCGAAGTGCTGTGGGAGTTGATGACACCGCCGGGCCGTGTCGTGAGTAAGCGCGAGCTGTCCGACAAGCTCTCCAGCTTTGACGAGGCCCTGGGCGACAACGCGTTAGAGGCCTTCATCTCACGCCTGCGCAAGAAACTGGCCGAAGCGCCGGCCAGCGGTATCGACATCCGTACCCTGCGTGGGCTGGGCTATATGCTGGAGGCCCAAGTGGAGGTTGGCGCATGAGCGCGCAACCACTTCCAGCAGCGCTGCTGCCCTCGCTACGTACCCGCCTGGCCCGCCACGTGCTGCTGCCGCTGGCACTGATGTGGCTGGCAGGCACTGCCATCACTACCAATGTGGCCTATTTTTACGCGCAGCAGGCTTTTGATCGAGCCTTGCTTGACGATGCCTACGCACTGGCCGCCAATGTTCAGGCCGGTCCGCAAGGGGTGCAACTCAAGCTCACGGAAAACGAGCTCAAGGCACTGCTGTTTGACCAGAGCGAATCGGTGTTTTTCGCTGTGTTGCGCGCTGACGGCAGTTTCGTCAGCGGCCACCCCTGGCTGCATGCGGGGCCGCAGCCGACCGAAGGGGGCTTTGAGTTCACCGACACCAGCTACCAAGGTAAGACGTTACGCGTTGTGAATGTGTACCGCGATGATGGCCCGGGCTATTGGGTGGTCATGGCACAGACCACGCATAGCCGCACAGCCCTCTTGCAGCGGGTGCTGCTGTTCTCCTTTGGGCCGCAGGCGGCGCTGTTGTTGCTTTTGGCCTGGTGGTTGCGGCGTGCCATCGAGGCCGACCTGCAACCTTTGTCTGCCTTGCGGCGCGCGCTCAACCAGCGCGATGCCAACGATCTGGCGCCGGTCGCCGTGCAGGCCTCCACGCGTGATGTGCAGCAAATGAGCGGCGCGATCAATTCGTTGATGGCGCGGGTTGACGCTGGTGTGCGCGCACAACGCGAGTTTGCCGGCAACGTCGCACATGAACTGCGCACGCCGCTGGCGGGAATTCGCGCGCTGATCGAGTACGGGCTGGCGCAGGCGGACCCGCAGGTCTGGAAGCGCCAATTGCAGGCGGTTGCTGCGAGCGAGCGGCGTGCCAGCCACATGGTGGAACAGTTGTTGGCGATGGCCCTGGCCGATGAGACACGCGACAGCTTGCGCCTGCATCCGGTCTCACTCGACGTTTTAGTGCGCCGGGTGGTGCTCTCTGCCTTGCCACGCGCCCACGCCCTGGGCGTTGATCTGGGTGCGTGCGGCATCGACGAAGCCGTTAGCGTGATGGGCGATGAAGGTTTAATCGAAGGCGTTCTCAATAATTTGATGGATAACGCGCTCCGTTACGGCAAGCCTGCATCTGGCGCCCCCGCAACCATCACCGTCGAACTGCGCGCAGGCTCGGATACGGTGTCGCTGTTGGTCATCGACAACGGCCCCGGTATTGCTTTGGACGCGCGACAGGAGACGATGCAACGCTGGCAGCAGGAAGACAGCGGCATCGACGCCGGGCAGGGCGTAGGCTTGGGTCTTGCCATCGTGGCGCGCTACGCCACTTTGCTGGGCGCGCGTTTTGAGCTGGGTGTAAATGGAAGTAGCCGTGAGCCCGGCGTTGGGCTTTGCGCCTGCCTTTACTGGCAAATTGAAGGGGTACCTTCCTTGCAGAACTCTGCTGCCTAGATTCCAAATTAGACTTATTGGAATTCATTCAAGAACACGATTAGCACTTATTGTGACGTAGAGGGGCATTCTGTAATGACTTTTGAGTCCGCCAGTGCTAAGAGTATGACCGCTGGCCTTGCTTGGTGCCGGCTTGGCTTTCGCGCGCCGAAACAAGGTGTCATAAAGCGAAACAATTGAATGGTTGAGGTATCTCAGGTGTAGCGCTTGCTGCGCAAGTTGTTTTTCATCTCGCGTAGCAGGGGCTGTAGTTTGTCGCCACCAATGCGCAAGGCCACGCAAGTGGCGAGGATGTCGATGATCATCAAATGCAGGAGGCGCGACACCATGGGGCTGTAGCGGTCGTAACCTTCCGGGTGATCGGCGGCCAGGTGGATGTGACCGGCAGAGGCCAGCGGTGAGCCGCTGGCGGTGATGACGATGGTAGTGGCGCCGTTTTTGCGGGCAATGTCGCAGGCGTCCATCAGATCACGGGTGCGGCCGGAGTTCGAGATAACAACCACGCAGTCACCCGGCCCCAGGAGCGAGGCACTCATGACCTGCATGTGGCCATCGCTGTAGGCGATGGTGTGCATGCCGAGCCGGAAAAACTTGTGCTGCGCATCCTGCGCCACCACACCGGAATTACCGACGCCAAAAAACTCGATCCGTTTGCCCTTCGTGAAGGCTTCCACCAAGGTGGTGACGGCCTTTTCAATCGCCGGGGTGCTGGCATCGTTGCGGTATTTCAAAAACGCCGCCACGGTGTTGTCGATGACCTTGACCATGACGTCATTGGTCTTGTCGTCGACATCGACGCTGCGGTGAATAAAGGGCACGCCTTCACTAACGCTGCCCGCCAGCTTGAGCTTGAAGTCGGACAGACCGTCGTAGCCCACGCTGCGGCAAAAACGCACAACCGTGGGCTTGCTGACTTGGGCCCGATCAGCTAGCTCGCTGATGGGCTGCTTGGCAAAACTGCGCGGATCACTCAATACCAGTTTGGCAACGCGCTGCTCCGCCGGGGCCAGCGAGGGCAGACAGGCTTTGATGCGTTCAAGCACAGGGGCTCACGATTCTTCAGCCCAGCAAAAGCCGTCGCGCGCAATCATCGCGCTGGAGGCGCTGGGGCCCCAGGTGCCGGCCGCATACAGACGAGGGCCTTGCGCGTCGTGGGCCCAGTAATCCAGAATCGGTTCGACCCAGCGCCAGGCTTCTTCCTGCTCGTCGCTGCGGACAAACAAATTCAGGCGGCCATCGATCACGTCCAGCAGCAAACGCTCGTAAGCGCCGACACGTTCTGAACCAAAACGTTTGTCAAAGTCGAGGTCAAGTTGCACGGGCGACAGGGTTTGCGAGTTGCGGCGGTTGTTTTGTCCTTGCGCCAGCAGGTGCAATTCAAGTCCATCTTTGGGCTGCAGGTTGATGACCAGGCGATTCGCCATGCCGATTTGTGAATTGAAAATGGCGTGCGGCGTAGGGCGAAAGTTCACCACAATGCGGGCATCGCGCCCGGCCAGCCGTTTGCCGGTACGGATATAAAACGGCACGCCAGCCCAACGCCAGTTGGAAATCTCGGTGCGCAAGGCAACAAAGGTTTCGGTATGGCTGTGCGGGCTGACACCGGTCTCATTGCGGTAAGCGGCCACCGGCTTTCCGTTGCTGTTGCCCGCCGCGTACTGGCCGCGAATCACGTCCTGCGAAAGGGCCTCGGCCGTCCAGGGCTTGAGTGAGCGCAAGACCTTGAGTTTTTCGTCACGGATAGCATCGGCATGCGAGTTGATGGGCGGCTCCATGCCCATGGCGCACAGCAGTTGCAGGGCATGGTTTTGCACCATGTCGCGCAGTGCGCCGGTGGTCTCGTAAAACGCGCCGCGTTTTTCCACGCCCAATTCTTCGGCGATGGTGATCTGGATGTTGGCAATGTGTTCGCGCCGCCACAGGGGCTCAAACAGGGCATTGCCAAAACGCAGCGCAAACAGGTTTTGCACAGCGGGCTTGCCCAGGTAGTGGTCAATCCGGAAGACTTGCCTTTCACCAAACACCTGGCGCACGGTTTCGTTGATGGCTTGATTGCTCGCCAAATCGTGGCCCAGTGGTTTTTCCAGCACGACACGGGTCTGCGGCGTGTTCAACCCGGCGGCAGCCAGCTGTTCGCACACGGTGGTGAACAAGGTGGGCGCCGTGGCGACGTACATGACGACCGTGTCGGCGTGGCGTTGCGCAAGCGCTGCCGCAAGGTGCGCGTAATCGCCGGGCTGGGATAAATCCATCCGCACAAATTCGAGCAACGCGGCAAAGCGGCAGTACTCTTCTTCGCTGGGGCGTTTGGCCAACTCAACCTGGTCGAAGCGTGCACAAATCTGGGCGCGATACTGCTCTGCGCTGAGGTCGTCGCGGCCGACGCCAATAATGCGACCGCCCTCGGGCAGCGTGCCGTGGCGAAAGGCCTGAAACAGGGCTGGCATCAACTTGCGCCAGGCCAAATCGCCCGTTCCACCAAATAAAACAAGATCAAAACTCATGATTTTTTGTTACATAAAATACGAGGAGATAATGTAACTTTGTTTCACTCATAATTCAACTTGATGTAAAACTGTTTTTTAACTTCGATCTTTTTGCCGATCTTTATGAACCAACTCGACGCACTTAAACAATTCACCACTGTGGTCGCTGATACCGGCGACTTCAAGCAGATTGATGCTTACCGGCCGCAAGACGCCACCACCAATCCGTCGCTGATTCTGAAGGCGGTGCAAAAGCCGGATTACCGCTCGTTGTTGACGGACACGGTGGCCAAGTTCCGTGGCCGGCCGCTGGACGAAATCATGGACCGGTTGCTGGTGCGTTTTGGCGTCGAGATTTTGTCCATCATTCCGGGACGCGTCTCAACCGAAGTCGATGCCCGCCTGAGTTTCGACACCGCAGCCACCGTGGCCCGTGCTGAGCGCATCATCGAGCTGTACCAGGCAGAGGGCATTCACATTGACCGGGTGTTGGTCAAAGTGGCCGCCACCTGGGAGGGCATTCAGGCCGCCAGGCAACTGGAGCAGCGCGGCGTCCACACCAATCTGACACTGCTGTTTTCGTTCTGTCAGGCGGTGGCCTGTGGTCAGGCCAAAGTGCAGCTGATCTCGCCTTTTGTAGGTCGTATTTACGACTGGTACAAGAAGTCGGCCGGTGCGGGCTGGGTTGAGGCGGACAAGGCGGGGGCCAATGACCCCGGCGTCCGGTCGGTGCAGCAGATTTACAACTACTACAAGAAATTTGGCATCGCCACCGAGGTGATGGGCGCGAGCTTTCGCAACGTGGGCCAAATCACTGCGCTGGCCGGCTGCGACCTGCTCACCATCAGCCCGGATTTGTTGGCCACCCTGGCCGCGGCCCAGACGCCTCTGGTGCGCGCGCTGGACCCCAAGACGGCCCAGTCGCTGGACCTGGCGCCGCTGAGTTATGACGAGACGGGTTTCCGCTTTGCCCTCAATGACGACGCGATGGCCACCGAGAAACTGGCCGAAGGCATCCGTGCGTTCTGCATGGATGCCGTCAAGCTGGACCAGTTGCTGCTGGGGGCCTGACCCATGACCCGTACCCGTTGTGACCGCACCCTCGCCTGGAGTGCATTGCAGACCGCTTTCAAGACCCATGGCCGCAGCTTTGATGCGCGGACAGCGTTTGCCGCCGAGCCGGGCCGGTTTGAGGCCTTCAGTCAAAGCGCGCCGCATATCTTTGCCGACCTGTCCAAGAACCTGATCGACGCCGCCACGCAGCAGTTGCTGTTCGATCTGGCGCGCCAGAGTGGTGTGGAAGCGCACCGCGAGGCCCTGTTTGCCGGTGCGCCGATCAACAACACCGAACAGCGTGCCGTGATGCACTGGTTATTGAGAAATCCGCCTCTAGCCCAAGTAGATACTACGCAAGTTGCTATTAATAACATAGCATTTGAATCGACACAAGTGCACACCACGCTGGACGCCATGCTGGCCTACGCGCAAACCGTGCGGGCGGATGAGGCGATTACCGACGTAGTGAACATCGGCATTGGTGGCTCGGACCTGGGCCCGCAAATGGCGGTGCTGGCGTTGGACGCCTTTGCGCTGCCGGGCAAGCGCTTTCACTTCGTCTCGAATGTGGACGGGCATGAGCTGGCGGCGGTGCTCCAACGCGTCAAGCCTGAAAGCACGCTGTTTTTGATTGCCAGCAAAACCTTCACCACCATCGAGACCATGACCAACGCTCAATCGGCCAAGGCCTGGTTTGAAGCGCAGGGCGGCACCGACATTGGCCGGCACTTTGCAGCCCTCACCACCAACGTGGCTGCGGCCAATGCCTTTGGCATCAGCACCACCTTTGGTTTTTGGGACTGGGTTGGCGGGCGCTATTCGGTTTGGTCGGCCATCGGCCTGCCGTTGGCCATTGCCATCGGCGCGGACGGGTTTCGGGAGTTTCTGGCCGGGGCACACGCCATGGACGCGCATTTTCGCCATGCGCCGCTAGAGCAGAACCTGCCGGTACGGTTGGCTTTGCTGGACGTCTGGTACCGCAACTTTCATGGCTTTACCAGCCGCAGCATTGCGCCGTATCACAGCGCCTTGCGCCGGTTGCCGGCTTATTTGCAGCAGCTGGAGATGGAGAGCAACGGCAAGCGGGTGGACGCACAAGGCGAGACGCTGCCGTATGGCACGTCGCCGGTGCTGTGGGGCGAGCCCGGCACCAACGGGCAGCACGCCTATTTTCAGATGCTGCACCAGGGTACCGACGTGGTGCCGGTCGAGTTTGTCGCCGTCAAAAAGCCCAAGCACAGCTTGCCAGGTCACCACGATCTGCTGCTGGCCAACGTGCTGGCGCAGGCGCAGGCGCTGATGGTTGGCAAAGCCGATGCGAGCGGCCACAAACACTTTCCTGGCAACCGGCCCAGCACCTTTTTGTTGCTGGACGAGCTCACCCCCGCGTCTTTGGGCGCCTTGATCGCCTTACAGGAGCACCGGGTTTTTGTCAGTGGGTCGCTTTGGGGCATCAACAGTTTTGACCAGTGGGGCGTGGAGTTGGGCAAAGTCTTGGCCAAAGACATCGCGCCCCGGCTGGCCAGTGGCGATGCGCGCGGGCTGGACGGTTCCACCGCCGGCTTGCTGGCACGTTTGCGGGCCTGACGCATGAATGTGGTGTTTGATTTCGGCGCCGTGCTGTTCACCTGGCGCCCGGCCGAGTTGCTTGCGCAATTTTTTCCTGCTGTGGCGGCCACTCCGCAACAAGCCGCGCAACTGGCGCAGGCGGTGTTTGCGCACGACGACTGGCACAATTTTGACCGCGGCACCTTGTCAATGGGCGTGGTGGTGGAACGCACCGCCGCGCGTCTGGACTTGGAGCCGGGCGTGCTGGCCGACTTGGTTCACAGCATTGGCGATCGGCTGCTGCCGATTGACGACACCGTGGCTCTGTTGGCCGAGTTGCACGCCTTGCGCAGTTCGTCTGCCGCAGAGGTGGCGGGCACCGACAAGCTGAAACTCTATTTTTTGTCGAACATGCCTGTGCCCTATGCCCGCACGCTGGAGCAACGGCACGCTTTCTTGCAGTGGTTTGATGGTGGTATTTTTTCTGGTGACGTCTTGCACATCAAGCCGGAGCCGGCCATCTACCAGTTGCTGCAAAGCCGCTACGCGCTGGCGCCGGGTGAAACGCTGTTCATTGACGACTTGAAGGGCAATGTGCAAACCGCCCGTGAGTTGGGCTGGCATGGCATCCACTTTGAGTCGGCGCCGCAGTTGCAGGCAGAACTGGCAGACTTGCTGGGTCAAGCAACGAAAGGAAACCGATGAAACTCGTCCGTTATGGCAAACCCGGCAAAGAAAAACCGGGCCTGATCGATGCGCAGGGACAGTTGCGCGACTTGAGCGCTGTGATTGCGGACATTGGCCCGGCGCAACTGGGTGACGTGGCGCTGGCCAGATTGCAGCGCTTGAACCCCGACAAACTGCCTTTGGTCAAGGGCAAACCGCGCCTGGGCAGCCCGGTGCAGGGCGTGGGCAAGTTCATCGCGATTGGTTTGAACTATGCCGACCACGCCGCCGAGTCGGGCCTGCCGATTCCGGCCGAGCCGGTGGTGTTCATGAAAGCCACCAATTGCATCCAGGGCGCCAACGACGCCGTCATGTTGCCCAAGGGCTCGGTCAAAACCGATTGGGAAGTGGAACTGGGCGTGGTGATCGGCATGCGGGCGCGTTACGTGTCGCAAAAGGACGCGCTCAACCATGTCGCCGGCTACTGCACCGTCAATGACGTCAGCGAGCGCGAATACCAGCTGGAACGCGGCGGCACCTGGGACAAGGGCAAAGGCTGCGACACGTTTGGACCACTGGGACCCTGGCTGGTGACGCGGGACGAAGTGCCGAATCCGCAAAAACTCGGTCTGTGGCTCAAGGTCAATGGCCAACGGGTCCAGCAGGGCAATACCAAAACCATGATTTTTGGCGTTGCCAAGATCGTCAGTTACCTGAGCCAGTTCATGACGCTGCTGCCCGGCGATGTGATCACCACCGGCACGCCGCCCGGCGTCGGCATGGGCCGGAAACCGCCACTGTTTCTGAAAGCGGGCGACACGATGGCCCTGGGTATTGATGGCTTGGGGGAGCAACACCAGACGGTGGTGCCGTTCAAGCGTTGAGTTATAAGCTGAATCGGCCTCTAGCCCTTATGTAGACTGCACAAATAGCTATTTAAATAGTAGCATTAGGGGGCGGTGGCCTTGCGCACGGACAGGTAGTCGTGCCTAAAGCGCTGCAGGGTGGCTTGGTAAGCCGCGTGTCCCACTTGGTCAAGGTCACTGTGATCGCCCCCTTCAATGGTGAGCCACTCTTTGGGTGGGTTGGCGCTCGCAAATAATTGCTGCCCCAGACGCAGGGGAATCGTCGTGTCGGCGCTGCCATGGATCATCAATAAAGGGGCGTGAATCCGCGCGATTTTGTCAAGGGATGCAAAACGTTCGTCGTTAAAAAGAACTAAAAACCGGGCTAAAAATCCCGCCTCACGCGCCACGTCGGTGAAGCTGGTGAATGCAGACTCCAGAATCAGTGCGCTGTAATCGGTGGGCGCGCGCAGGCGGCTGGCCAGATCAACCGCCACGCCGCTGCCCATGGAGTGGCCGTAGATCACGCGCTGTGCGGCGCGCGGTTCGCGTCGCTGCAGTTCGCTCCAGGCCACGGCGGCATCTCGCAAAATGGTTTGTTCTGACGGCGTGATCGGCGTGCTTAAACCCCAACCCCGGTAGTCCACCGCCAGGACCGAGAAGCCGGCTTCACGCAAGGCCTCCATCTTGTGCCAGTTGTCGAACAGGGTGCGAAACGTGCCGTGGAAATACAGCAGGGTCGGCGCATTTGTATCCGGATGTGGCAACCACCACATCTCCACACGCTGCCCGGTGCCACTGGCGATGCCGGTCTTGCGCTCCTCCTGGAGGGGCATGGCTGAGACGGCTGGCAGGTTGACAAAATAGCGCTCGTCACCGGCGTGCAGAGCGGAAAATTCGGCCGGAATACCGGGGCTGGGGCGGTAGATGATCTGGCGCTGCCGGGCATCCAGCCAAGCACAACCGCTGCTGGACAGCAGGGCGATTAGCAAAAAGAGGTGTAGCAAATCCATACAGCTCTTGCGGCTTATCAAGAGGGCTGCCGTTACACTGCAAGCCATTTGCATCACGAAATTCAACGCTGCCCCCATGAATAAATTGTTTCCCATCGTTTTTGGCTTGATTGTGGCCCACCTGTCGGGCGCCGCCATGGCCGAGCAAAGTTTCCTCTCCTCGCTGGCGCAGGACAAAGTGCTGAGCTGGCAGTTCAGTCCTTATACCCTTCATTTCACGCAGGACGATGCACACAAAGACGTGGTGATGGTGGGCGTGGAGCGCGAGCATCCCAATGCCAAACTGGATGGCGCCACCTTTTTTACCAATTCATTTGGGCAACCGACGGTGTATGTTTATCCGTGGGGCGGCGTTTATCACGATATTGGGGGCATCAACCATTTGTCGTTCAAGTGGACGGCCGGTTTGCTTTACGGCTACAAAGATCCCTACCAAGACAAAGTGCCTTACAACCACAGCGGGTTTTCACCCGCGGTCATTCCCGCCCTGGCTTATGAATTCAAACCGGGATGGTCGGCGCAAGTCAACGTTCTGGGAACAGCCGGGCTGATGTTCCAACTCAATGCCCCTTTTAATTAAATAGGGCTCTAGCCCCCGTCCAATAAGCGCAGGCAGCTACTATTTAAATAGCAAAAAACCCGCAAGGTTCGCACCTTGCGGGTTTTTTGTTTTGTATCGCGAGCCACAACGCTCGTCGACGCAGCGTGGCGATCTACAGCTGGCTGCAGATCGTCAGGCAAGGAGCCTATTACATGCCCATGCCACCCATGCCGCCCATTCCACCCATGTCGCCGCCGCCCATGCCGCCAGCTGATTCGTCCTTAGGCGCCTCAGCAACCATGCACTCTGTGGTCAACATCAAAGAGGCCACAGACGCTGCGTTTTGCAGAGCCGTGCGGGTCACTTTGGTTGGGTCCAGGATACCCATTTCGATCATGTCGCCATAGGTGTCGTTGGCAGCATTGAAGCCATAGTTACCCTTGCCGGCCAACACCGCTGCCACCACCACAGAAGCTTCGCCGCCGCCGTTGTAAACGATCTCGCGCAGAGGCGCTTCGATGGCTTTCATCACCAGCTTGATACCGGCTTCCTGGTCAGCGTTGTCGCCTTTAACGACGCCAGCAGTTTGCTTGGCGCGCAACAGAGCAACGCCGCCGCCAGCCACGATGCCTTCTTCCACCGCAGCGCGGGTAGCGTGCAGGGCGTCTTCAACGCGGGCTTTCTTTTCTTTCATTTCGACTTCAGTGGCAGCGCCAACCTTGATCACGGCAACACCGCCAGCCAACTTGGCCACGCGCTCTTGCAGTTTTTCGCGGTCGTAGTCGGACGTAGCTTCTTCGATCTGCACGCGCACTTGTTTGACGCGAGCTTCGATGTCAGCAGGAGCACCAGCACCGTCGATGATGATGGTGTTTTCTTTGCCCACTTCGATGCGCTTGGCCGAGCCGAGGTCAGCCAAAGTCACTTTTTCGAGCGACATGCCAACTTCTTCAGCAATCACTTTGCCGCCGGTCAGGATGGCGATGTCTTCCAACATGGCCTTGCGACGATCGCCAAAGCCAGGAGCCTTGACAGCCACAACCTTCAGGATGCCACGGATGGTGTTGACCACCAAAGTTGCCAGGGCTTCGCCTTCGACATCTTCCGAGATGATCAGCAAAGGACGGCCGGACTTGGCGACTTGTTCCAGGGTCGGCAGCAGGTCACGAATGTTGCTGATTTTCTTGTCGTACAAGAGCACAAACGGGTTGTCCAGCAGTGCGGCTTGTTTTTCTGGGTTGTTGATGAAGTAGGGTGACAGGTAGCCACGGTCAAACTGCATACCTTCAACGACTTCGAGTTCGCTGTCGAGTGACTTGCCGTCTTCAACCGTGATCACGCCTTCTTTGCCCACTTTGTCCATCGCATCAGCAATGATCTTGCCGATAGCTTCGTCAGAGTTGGCGGAAATCGAACCGACTTGGGCGATTTCTTTGGAAGTGGTGGTGGCTTTGGAAGCCTTCTTCAACTCGGCAACCAGGGCAGCAACTGCCTTGTCGATACCGCGCTTCAGGTCCATCGGGTTCATGCCGGCGGCCACGTATTTCATGCCTTCGTGCACGATGGCTTGTGCCAGCACGGTAGCCGTGGTGGTGCCGTCGCCAGCGATGTCAGAAGTCTTGGAAGCCACTTCCTTGACCATCTGCGCACCCATGTTTTGCAGCTTGTCTTTGAGTTCGATTTCCTTGGCCACGGACACGCCGTCCTTGGTCACGGTAGGGGCGCCAAACGAGCGCTCCAGAACTACGTTACGGCCTTTAGGGCCGAGGGTTACTTTAACGGCGTTGGCCAGGATGTTCACACCCTCGACCATGCGTGCGCGGGCTTCGCCGCCGAAAACTACGTCTTTTGCTGCCATGTTAGGACTCCAGATTCAGTTAATTAGTTAAGTGGAAAGAAGTGAGAAATTACTTCTCGACAACCGCAAACAGGTCATCTTCTTTCATGACGAGCAATTCGTCGCCGTCAACTTTGACGGTTTGGCCACTGTATTTGCCGAACAACACGCGGTCGCCGACTTTGACGGCCATGGCGCTGATTTCGCCCTTGTCGTTCTTTTTGCCAGGACCCACGGCCAGCACTTCACCTTGATCAGGCTTTTCAGCAGCGCTGTCAGGAATGACGATGCCAGAGGCGGTTTTGGTTTCGTTTTCCACGCGTTTAACAATCACGCGATCATGCAGAGGACGAAGTTTCATGGGATCTCCTATGGGTTTTGAAACAAAGGTTGAACAATCAAGAGTGCCAACCTAAACAAGCTGGCACGCATTAATTTGAAGAGAAAGACTTAAAGGACAAAAGCCTGTTAGCACTCAACTCTTACGAGTGCTAATGATAAGGGCATTTGCCAGGCTTTCAAGAGGATGCGGGTAAATCCTGAATCT
>Ga0209724_1001378_pt1 | contig 22141 bp, 17 predicted proteins | sample grotaG_FD_184143 | JGI IMG/M metagenome (GOLD analysis project Ga0209724, IMG submission 184143) | Glacier valley bacterial and archeal communities from Borup Fiord, Nunavut, Canada, to study Microbial Dark Matter (Phase II) -... | ecosystem: Environmental > Aquatic > Freshwater > Ice > Glacier ...
CCGATCAGCAGCGTTGGACTCTGGGCTGGCTTCGGGGAACTGGGCGATCATTTCGGTGATGAAGGTGATCTCGCCTGGCTCGTCAAGGTGGGGGTGCTTGCGTGGGCCGATCTCAAGCGCAAAGTCAGGGCAGATCAGTTCACACAACTGGCACTCAGTGCATTTGGCAAGGTTGACGGTGATCGGCAACCCCTCCTCGTTCGGCTCAAAGACGTGGAAGGGGCAGACACTGGTGCAGAGACCACAGCGTTTGCACCAGTTCTCGTTGACCAGCACTATCGGTTCACGGTTTAGCTTCGCCATACCTGGACTTCCTCCAACCAAGTTAACAAAAAAGTGACAGAGCAAGCAAGCGCACGTCTTGCCCTGCCTGTCACTCTGCAAAAGTCAGTCTGCTGCATCGGGCGTTACGACGACGCTGGCGTAACGTTTACGGCTATTACTGCCTTAGGCCGTCAATCCTTCGGCAAAAGGCGCGTTTCAGGCAATTCTTACGCTCTAACTATAACACAGTGCTAGGGTGGTTGTCAATGATGTTTTGAGGACAGCAGAGTTCAGGAAGCCATTACGTAGCGGTCACGCCAGCCTTGCAAGCGTTGTGGCAGCTTATCACTGCGCCGCGCCAACACGTAGACTGCCAGGAAGAAGTAGAAAGGGACGGAGAAGATGAAGATGGCAACCATGCCGATGATAGTGAAGCAACCTGGTTTGTTGCGCGTAGACTTCTGCGTAGGCCCATTTTACCACATCAGAGGGATTGCTACGAACCAGGCGATTGGCACTGTTTGCGCCGACCACCAGGCTGGATTTCGGCGATTCACTGAAGTCAGGCAGGCTGTTGGGGTAGACTGCTGGGTACGCAAGCCTTACACCTGTTCCGTGACGGATGCATCATCGAACTTAGCAGCAGCGTATACCCAGCCGAGGAGTTGATAAAGGTCGCTGTATCGCTCAAGGCAGTTCCTGCCAACCACGCCCCCTAACCCTAACTCACCGCCGCTGCGGCTGGTGGAGACCACGATCTGCTTGCCGCTCGAAAGGTTGCGCTCCACTTGTGTTAGGGCATCTGTTCTGCTATAATCGGCGCATGGAGATCGACAAACAGACCGCCCGCCGCTTCATCCTGCACAAGCTGTTGCTCGACCAGCCGCTACTGGGCGAGGCAGGCGACCCGCTGGCAGCAGTGTGCGCAGTGATCAACCACCTCGGTGTCTTGCAGATCGACACCATCAGCGTGGTTGCCCGTAACCAGGATTTGGCTCTGCACAGCCGCATAAGTGACTACCAGGCGCAGCATCTCGATCAAGTCCTCTACGGCCCAGATCGCCGCTTCGTTGAAACCCTCTACCCACTGTACGTCTGGCCGCTGGCCGACTACCGTTACATCCGCCAGCCGCAGAGCGAACAGCCCGCCTGGTGGCAGTGGGGTGGAGAGCGCAGCGACGAGGACAGCAGCGTGACACGCAGTGAGCGCGAAGCAGTATTGGAGCTAGTCCTCAGCGAGATTGTTCGGCGTGGGCCGCTCAGTTCGCGCGACTTTGAGGGCCGCCCGATGATCCCTGGTGGCTTCAATCAGGTTAAGGATGTTAGCCAGGCGATCAGCCACCTGTGGAGAGGTGACCGCATCTTCACCGCCTATCGGCGCAGCAACGTGCGCTACTTCGATCTGGCCGAGCGCGTGCTGCCTAGTTGGGTAGATAGCACGCCAGTCGCGTCTGCCGAGGCCAAGCGGTGGATGGCGGTGACCAGCCTGCGTATCCTGGCCCTGGCGAGCAGTGCGCAGTGGCAGAGCCGCTTCAAGTTCTTCTACGCGCAAACCGACCTCAGCACTGCCGAGCGCAAGCAACTGTGGGCCGACCTGACCGCCGACGGCACCTTCGCCCCGGTGCAGATCGTGGGGGTGAAGTCGCCCTACTACCTGTTGGCGGAGGATGTGCCGCTGCTGGAGCAGCTAGCCAGCACGCCGCTCGCGGACGATCCTCAGGCCGCTCTCAATCTCCAATTCATCGCCCCGTTGGACAACCTGATGTGGGAGCGTGGGCGCATCGCCGACCTGTTTGAGTTCGACTACATCTGGGAGGTCTATGTGCCAGCGGTGAAGCGTAGGTGGGGCTACTATGTCCTGCCAATCCTCTATGGCAACCAACTGGTGGGCCGCCTTGACCCAAAGGCCGAGCGCAAAGCGAAGCGGCTGCTGATCCACAGCCTGCACCTCGAACCAGCGCACGCCCACCTCGCCAGCGACCCCGCTTTTCGCTCTGCGTTGGCCGCAGCACTACACCGCTTCATGCACCTGAACGGCGCAACCCAGTTGGCGATCAGCCATGCCGAGCCGCCCACACTGCTCACCCTCGCGCTGTGAAGGGGGAGGGCAAGCCTTGCTAGCTGGCTACTTTCCAGCCGCCAGCAGGTAGAGCAAGGCCATCCGCACCGCCACTCCGTTCGTCACCTGTGCCTCGATTACCGACTGGGCAGAGGTGGCTACGTCGCTCATGATCTCTACCCCCTCGTTCATGGGGCCGGGGTGCATCACCAGGGCGTGGGGGGCAGCCAAAGCCATGCGCTCCCGTGTCAGGCCGTAGTAGGTGATGTACTCGCGCAGGCTAGGCAGCAGGCCGCTCTGCTGCCGCTCCTTCTGCATCCGCAGGGCCATTACTGCGTCAGCCCCGCGCAAGGCACGCTCAATATTGTACTCAACCTGCACCGCTACTGTGTGCTTGGGGTTCGCCCCCCACAGCATCTCGCCCTGGGGATAGGGTAGGAGGGTAGGAGGGCCGCAGAGAACTACCTCTGCGCCGAGGCAGGTCAACCCCCACACATTGCTGCGCGCCACCCGACTATGCAATATGTCGCCGAGGATCACCACCTTGCGCCCCACCAGGCTGCCCAGCCGCTCTTGCATGGTGAAGGCATCGAGTAGAGCCTGGGTTGGGTGGGCGTGGGTACCATCACCACCGTTGAGGATGCTGCCGCTGAAGTGCTGGGCCGCCAGGTAGGGCGCACCCGACTCGCTGTGGCGCATCACAATAATATCGGCACCGAGGGCTTCAAGGGTCTTGATCGTGTCGATCAACGACTCGCCCTTGCTCACGCTGCTGCTGCTGGCACTGAAGTTCACCACGTCGGCACCGAGGTTCTTGGCCGCCAGTTCAAACGAAATGCGGGTGCGAGTGCTGTTCTCGTAGAAGGCGTTGACCACTGTCTTGCCACGGAGGGTTGGCACCTTCTTGATCGGGCGACCGAGGATTTCCTTCATCGCCTGGGCGGTCGCCAGCACTAGTTCGATCTCTGCCCGACTGAAGTCGTCCAGGTCGAGGATGTGCTTGCGGTGGGCTGCCGTCAAGCTACCTGTCGCCATCCCCTCTCCTTTGAGCGGCAGACCATCCAGGGGTAGGCTCATCTACTTGCCCTCCGCTGCGGTGCGGGCGATCTCTACGTCGTCGCGCCCGTCAAGCTCTTGCAGGTGAACGTGGATGCGCTCCTCACTGCTGGTCGGCACGTTCTTGCCCACAAAGTCAGCCCGGATCGGCAGTTCGCGGTGGCCGCGATCCACCAGCACCGCCAGTTGGATCAGATGCGGGCGGCCATAATCAAGTAGTGCATCAATGGCGGCGCGGCAGGTGCGCCCAGTGTAGAGTACATCGTCTACCAGGACGATCCGCTTGCCGCTGATGTCGCCCGGCAACTCCGTACTCTGTACCAACGGCTGGTTGTGGCGCAGGCTGAGGTCGTCGCGGTAGAAGGTAATGTCCAGCACGCCAATAGGTGGCCGCTGCCCCTCAAACTGAGCTAGCAGGTCGGCCAGGCGGTGGGCGAGAGGAACACCGCGGCTGCGTACCCCCACCAGCACCACGTCCGCCAGACCGCCATTGCGTTCGGTAATTTCGTGAGCGATGCGAATTAGAGCGCGGCGGATGTCTTCCGCCACCATGATTGTTACACCACCGGGCTTGTCACTGGTCATGCTTGCTCCTTCTTTAGTCACGCTGAGGCTGACATGGGAAAGCCCCGCCTGCCGAACCCAAATAAGGGTGGGTCGGCGAGGCAGGGCTAATAATAGCTATGTAATTGAACGGTGGCGCACCGCGAGGTCTGTTCACTGGCTCTCCCTTGTCGGTCTCACGGGGCCGCTCTTAAAGGTTGAGCAAATGATACTATAGGCCAGGCGGGTTTGTCAAGTGCAGCAAGTGCCGCCGTAGGGCTGGAGGTGGCGGCTAGCGCAGGGGCAAGAGCGAACTTGCGGTGCTGCTACTGGTAGCCGATAAACTGCTGAAACAGCCCGTTGAGGTCAGTTTTGCTGAACTCGCGCCAGGTTGCTAGCAAGGTCGCGCCGCTGACTACCTTGCCCCGATTGCGCTCGTGGTAGGCGGTGATCGCCTGCCAGTAGGCATCGAAAGTCATGGTGATCCGTACCTGCCGACAGAAGGTTGCGCCCTGTTTGTAGACGTAGGTAAAGTAGTCGTCGCGGCCAGCGAAGGCGTTGACCGCCGCGCCAACCGGCTTATAGTTGTCAGCCGAAGGGGGATTGCGCAGGTTAGGGTCAGTCGCTAGCGGCGCACTGTAGTCGCCCCAGGTTAGCCAAACCTTCTGGAAAGTTGCGTCGCTGAAGCTATTGGCAATGTAGGTCAGGGTGGCATAGCTGGCGGGTACCTCATCCAACCACGGGTCGCTGTACTGATTGGTGGCGAGGTCAGCGTAGAACCACTGGTAGGCAGGGCCGTGCAGGGCAAACCACCAGAGGTAGCTGGCTTCGCTCAGGTTGCCCGCCGTGATCGCCCCGGCCCGCAAGAAGTAGAGGTCGGGGAACTCCTTGTCGTCCGCCAGGTAGGTCGTGTTGGTGGCTACGTCGGTGGCGGTCAGTACCAGGCTGTCCGCCATCTCTGCGATGCTGAAGCGTGTGGCTCCGCGTTTGGCAATCCGCGCACTGTACCAGTCGTAGCTAGCAGCGGCGAGAGCGAGGATCGCTGTGCCTTTGGTTCGGTGCTGCGGCAGGAAGTAGCCGTAGATCGTAGTGCCGTCGGCAGTCTTGCGCCGCAGCGCGTCGTCCCGCTCTGGGTCGGCGAACTGGTCCGAGGCAGTCAGAGCGAAGTCGCGGCTAGCCAGGGCAATGAAAGTCCAGAGGTTGTCGCTGTGCTGCACGCTCTGGCCGCTGCCCGCGATCAGCAGCGGTTCAAGCGTCCGTACCCGCACCAGATAGTCGCCGGGGCTACCGATACCGTTGTCGCCCACCTTATTGAAGGGCAGCACTGTAGGCCGATCCTGGGTGTAGGGAACGACAGTTGGCAGCCAGTCGCCCAGGCTGATGATGCGGTTGACCCGGTCGAAGGCGAAGTAGTTGCCCGCCGCTGGTGGGGTGAGGATGTAGCTCAACCTGACCACCACGCGGCCACCAGGCGGCAGGTTGACTGGCAGAGCAAGATTAACCTCATTTAGCCAGCTATAGCGGCTCGGCTGCCCATCCAGGCTGAGGCTGGCGAGGTTGAACGCCGACGACAGGCGGTGGGGGAGAACGCGGAAGACGAGGGCGGTCAGCGGCACGGTCTGCTGGTTGGTGTAGGTCAACACCTGCTGCACCGGGATCGTAGGCTGGCCGAGGTCGAGGGTAAGGTCAACTGCGTACTGGGCAGGCGCACCACTGGGGCTGTAGGGGAGAGTGTAGCTAATGGCGAAGGGCGTACTGACCACCGTCGGTGGCGAGGCTATGGTGGGTGAGAAGGCGACGCTGAGCGCAGTTGGGCTGGCTGCTGGTTGGTTGGCGGTCGCAGTCAGCGCAACTGTCGCGCTGAGGGCAGCAACAGCGGTGGCGGGTGGCAGTAGCGTGTTGGTGGCAGTGAACGTTGGCACATCGCTGATCACCACCTGTGCGCTGGCGGCAGGTGAGGATGCTACTTCGGCTGGGCGGGCAGGGAACAGGTTGGCGACGTAGCCGACTCCCCCAGCGTAGACGAAGGCTCCCCCCAACAGGGCGATCAGCAGCAGGCTGACGACAGCAGCAAAGCCCCCCCGCCCGGCAGGGTTGGGCGGCTTGCGCGGCAGCGATGGGGGGTTGAGGCGGTCGCCAATTGCGAGCGGGCTGCTGCGGGCGCGCAGGCCACGTTCACGGCTCTGCACACTCGACAACTCCTCATACATAACGTTCGCGTTGGCGAAGCGGCGGGCAGGGTCGGGTTGCAGCGCGTGTTGGAGGAAGGTCGCCAGGCTGGGTGGCAGCTTGGAGGGCAACTTTAGGGTCGGTAGGCCGGGGCTAGCCGCTCTGTTTTCCTTGCCGTTCTTGCCGCCGACGGGCGTAGCCACCCACGCATCACGAAAGCGCATCCCAGTGAACAACTCCCAAAGGATCGCGCCCAACGAGTAGACATCGCTCCGCTCGTTCGGTTCGTGGTTGGGGTCGTTTACTTCGGGGGCAGCATACTCCGACGGCCTGCCTGTGCCAACCCCCACACTGTCCACCTCTTGACTGACGATGTTGGGGTCGAGGATGCGGGGGCGACCAATACCCTGCTCCACCACCTTCACCTCATCCATCCCGTTCTTGCGGGTGATCACCAGCTTCTGGGGGGTCAGTTCGCCCACCACCAGGGCGGCACTATGCACGGCGGCGAGCGCACGGGTGGCTTGCAGGCCCAGTTCCACCATGTCGCCCATACTCAGATCGCGCACTGCCACCACGTCGCTAAAGGTCTTACCGCCCAGGTGATTAAACACGACATAGGGATAAATCTTCATGCCGTAGCCCCAGGCGGTGGGGACAGCCATATAGCTATCGTTGCCCGGCTTGCGGGCGCGAGGGATGTCTTTGCGGAAGTGGTTGGCGAAAGTGGTGTCGTGGCGATAGCTGGGCCGGTAAATCTTGATCCGTACCACCTCCTGCGTCGTCGTGTCGTGGGCAAGGAACGACGCGCTGGCGTAATCACGGCCAGCCTGACTGAACACCTTGTACCGCCCAATTAGCTTTTCTTCTACTTCATTCGCCATTTATGGTACCTGGTTAGCACGTTAGTTGATCTTGTTAGGGCGTGGCTTGCGCCCAAAGCCACCTGCTCAGCACCTCAGCCCCCAGGGCTAGCCCCTTCACTTGTTACCCTGACCAGATTAACCGCCCCGTGGCAGGCGGAGACGGTGGCGATCAGGTGACGGCTTTGCCCGCAGTGGGCGGCAGCGGCGATGCGGTCGCGGGCGGCCAGGTAGTCTAGCACAGGGATCGCCTCGACCCCAGGGGCGCAGAAGTGACACTGGAAGATTTCCACTGCGCCGAAGGGGTCGCCCGCCCGCGCCTGCGCCGCTGCGAACTGCTGCACCGTCTCGCGCATCTCCCAGAAGCGGGGCTTGAGCAGCGCAGGGCAGACAGCGGGAGCGCGGCAGTTTGGCACACAGATGAAGTCGGCCCAACTGATGAAGCCCGTCCCCTCCTTGCCAGGGAACTCGTAAGGCAGTCCAATCTTGTAGTCGAACGGCTCGCTGACTACGCGCAATCCCCCCCGCGCCAAACTCCAGTTTAGCCACTCGAAGGCAAGGTGCGGGGCGATGGGGGCAGGTACGATCTCGTCGCGCTCGTCCATGCCATCTAGTGCGCCCTTCATATACTCGAACCAGTCGGCGGCCACGTACTGGATCGCCGCTTCGTCGGGCAGTTCGCGGCGCACACGGCAATCCGCTCCATGCCGATCCACAACGGTGATCCGCTCGAAGTCTATGTAGCCCTTGCGTCGTCCGCGCAGCAAAGCCTGTGTATGCACGAGGCCATAGCAGCCACCGCCAATCACGACGTAGTGGCGCAGCGGCGGGGCAGCCTTGCGCCTGATTGTAGCCAGTTCAGTGGGCATCACGTTCTGCATTGCCCTCTATGATACCAGACTTAGTAGAAAGAGGGAAGGGGATTAGCCGAGATCAGCAGGCTTTTCTGCAAAACTGAGTCGGTTTAGGCAACAAGCACACCTGACTTAGCTGGACGAAAGCAGCGAGCTGGAACTGCGTTTGTCCAAACCTCCACTTGTAGCAGGCCTGAGCGAGGAGTAAAACCGCGTTGCCAGCCACCAGCCCGTCTGCTATAATTGGGTCATGAACTACGACGATGCCCTACGCTACCTCTACAGCTTCGCCAACTACGAGCGGGTGATGCCCTCCACCTACACAGCCACTAGCTTCAGTCTAGACAAGGCGCGTGGGCTAATGAGCCTGCTGGGCCACCCAGAGCGCGGCTTTGCCAGCATCCACGTGGCGGGAACGAAGGGCAAGGGCAGCACAGCCCGCGCCACCCAGCAGATACTGGCAGCGGCAGGCTACCGCGTCGGCCTCTATACTTCTCCGCACCTGCACAGCTTCCGCGAGCGCATCCGCATCAACGACAAGCTGATCGCCGCGGACGATCTGGCCGCTATCGTCAGCGAGTTCCCAGCCCTGGTCGCCGACTTCGAGCGCAGCTACAGCACACTTGGCCCACCCAGCACCTTTGAGTTGGCGACTGCTCTCGCCTTCCTCTACTTTACCCGTCAGCAGGTGGACTGGGCGGTGATCGAGGTCGGGGTGGGTGGCAGGTTGGACACCACCAATGTAATCCAGCCTGCCCTCGCGGTGATCACCAGCATCAGCATAGACCACGTAAAGCTGCTAGGCGACACGATCCCGCTGATCGCGGCTGAGAAGGCGGGGATCATCAAGCGAGGCGTGCCAGTGATCAGTAGTCCGCAGGTGGCAGAGGCGGCAGCGGTGATCCAGGCGAAGGCGAAAGCAGAGCGTGCGCCGCTAGCCCTGGTTGGGCGGCAGCTACAGATCGAGGAGGGTAGTGTGGCCTTGCAACGGGTTGAGGGCAGGCGAGTGCCTGTCGGCCAGCAGTTCAGGCTAGAGTTCCGTCATAACTTCCCCCGCCAGCACGCCGAGCTTCAACCGCTGGCAGTGACGATCCCGCTACTGGGGGCGCACCAGCGCGAGAACGTGGCTACCGCTGTCGGTGCAGCGATGCTCCTGACGCGGGCTGGCGTGCGCCTCTACTTCAAGGATGTGCAGGCTGGCCTGGCTGCCCTCGACTGGCCTGGTCGCCTGGAAGTACTGCGCGACGAGCCGGGTGCGCCACTGCTGATCTGCGACGGCGCACACAATGGCGACTCGGCCCGTCGCCTGGCGGAGACGATCAGCGACCAACAGCTCTACCCCCACCGAAAGCTACTGCTGGTTGTCGGCACAGTTGAGCCACACCCAGCGGACGAGATCATTGCTGCCCTTGCGCCCGCCGCCGACGTGGTGATCATCGCTCGCGCCAACCATCCCCGCGCCAGCGACCCTGCCCGCCTGCTAGCTGCTGCCGAAGCCCACGGTCAGCCGCAGGCTAGCCGACTAATCGGGGGCAGCGTGGCCCAGTCGCTGGCCCTTGCCGAGCGGCAAGCGGGGGCAGACGACCTGATCTGCTGCACCGGCTCGCTGTTCGTGGTCGCCGATGCGCGAGAGGCAATGGGCCTGGCTGGGGCGGTGGATGCAGTACGGGCATAGGCGACACTGCTGCTGGTGGCCTACCCTCCAGCTAGAGGGTGTGGTAGAATAGAGCGTGATAGGGCAGCTGAGGTGCTATGAGTAGATTTCTAACTAGAAAGACTGGCTAACCTTGAACTGTCCCCATTGCGGCAGCCGCAACCGCAGCGATGCCAGCTTCTGCCTGGAATGTGGCGAGAGCCTCAATGTCGGTAATGCCACCCCCTTTGAGCGGGCGATCAGTGGGCAGGCGGACGCACTAACTACCAGCCCAGCCGCCCTGCCCCCACCGACTGGCGATTGGCGCGCCCGCTTCGACCCACGCCGTTGGCCGCTGGAAGCACGCCTGCTGCTGCTCGTCGTCCTGGTCGCCGTCGCCTTCGACCTCTATTCCGAGGCGCAGAGCCGCAGCGATGTTGCACACTATCACACCGCCGAGGCCGCTATCCGCCAGCAGCAATGGCACCGGGCCGCCGATAGCCTACGCCCCCTGCTTGGTAAGCACTACCTGCTGGCCGACAGCAAGTTCGCCGAGGTCAACAAGCTGGTGCTGGCCTTCGACGAGGCGTACAAGGCTGGCGAAGATGCGGAGCGGCGGGCGCAGCAGTGGCAGGCCGCCTTCTACTTCGGGCGGGCGGCTAGCAGCGAGCAGAGCTACCGCGCTGCTAGCCAGCGGGCGCAGGCTGCCTACGCTACCAGTGGCAAACTGCTCTTTCGCCGCCCCGACGGCCTCTACCTGAGCGAGGTAGACGGCAGCAACGCCCGCAGATTGCCAGATAGTGAGAGCAGCAGCTACCCTTACAGCATCTCGCCCGATGGCAGCCGCATCCTCTACAGCTATGAGAAGGGACAGGGCGGGGTCGTCTATTACGACACTACGACCGACCAGCACTTGACTTTGCCCGCTACCCACAGCGGCCCTGACATCAACAACCACGGCTTCCTGACCAACAATGGCAAGGGCGTGCTGCTGAGCGAGTACCACTTCCCCGGCTATGGCGAGGAGGGTAGCGGGGCTGAGTCCCAAAATAGCTTCCGCTACTACGATGTGGCGACTGCCAGTAGCAGCCCATCAGTCAGCGGCAGCATCCTGCTCCCCTTCGGTACCAATCCCTACAGTGACACCAGCCTCTACTACATGATAGACAGCGACCGCACCAGTGCAGGCACCCGCGACCCGGTTCTCTACCGCTACGACCTGGCTACCAGGCGCAGCGAACGGATCACCCAGGTAAAAGGCATGGTGCAGCAGGCGCAAGTAGTCGGTCAGCCGCCCCGCTTGCTCTACCTGACGAAAGAGGAGGACGGCTACAGCCTGCGCCGCAACAACCTGAGCGGGGAGGATCAGCAGCTAGCCAGTTTGCCCAACAAGAGCAGCCGCTATCCTTCCCGCTTTTACTTCTCCAGCGACGGGCAGGGAGAACGAGCTATGCTACACGAGCGCAACACGAATAACGAGTCGCATAGCTACTGGGTCGACCTGGGCAGCGACACGGTGCAGCCCTGGCCGCCCAACGCTGCCGACCACAACAGCACTTGCCAACTCGATCATTGGGGTCGCAGCCTCTGTTCCATTACGGAAGCCACAGACCACAGCCAACTCGAACTTGCCGCCTATGATGCAGCGGGCAAGCTGCTATTCAGCCGCCAGCGGAGGGGATCTATCGGCACCCTGCGCCCCCTCAGTGACCGCTACTTCATCTATGGCAGCTACGTCTACGACGGCAATGCCCATGACGAGAGCAAGTCGGACTTCTACTTGCTCGACCGCAAGGGCGAACAGCCCGACCGCCAGATGATGACCCTGGACACCGAGACTGGCTACTCCTTCAGCCCTAGCCTGACCGCCGATGGTACTGGCATTCTCTATCTGGAGGATGGCACGCTCTACATCAGCAACCTGAGTGGCGCACCCCGCCTGCGCGTAGCTGAGGGGGTGGACGAGGCGTGGCTGCTCAAGAGCGAGTCGCGCCACTAACCGCTGCGCTGGGTCTCCTCCTCCGTGCTGGCTGCGGGCAGACCGTCCGCCAAATCGGGGTTTACCTGCGCCTCTAGCTCGGCTTCGGTCTCCGTAGTGTCTACCATCTTGCTTTCGTCGAGGGTGAGGTCGCCGCCAGTCGCCGCCGCTGCCAGTTTAGCCCGCCGCTGGAAGACGGTGTGGCTAAGGATCAGGATCACCACCGCGAGGACGATGGAGATGATCGCGATCACCTGTGGAGCTTTGGAGCTACCGATCTGCTGGCTGTCAATGCGGATACCTTCGATCACATAGCGACCAACTGAGTAGAAGATCAGGTATATCCAGGCCAGGTCGCCATTGTTGAGGCGGAACCGCTTCTGCTGGGCAGGCTGGATCAGCCAGATCAGGATTGCAGCGTTGAGCAGGTTCCAGACCAACTCGTAGGCGAAGGTGGGTTGGAAGCGGCTGAACTCGGCGTAGCCAGCCCGTCTGAAACGTTCGTCAATAGAGATGCACCACCACTCGCCCTGGGTGCAAGGTGCGCCATAAGCCTCCTGGTTAGCGAAGTTGCCCAGCCGCCCGATTGCCTGAGCCAGGGCCACACCAGGGATCGCTGCATCACCCAGAGACATCAGGTTGAGCTTGTTCAGGCGGCAGTAGATCGCAGCGGCAATAAAACCACCAACCAGCCCACCCTGGATAGTCAGGCCCGCGAAGCCGCCGTCGAAGGGGTTGAGGACTTGCAGGATGCCGCCAGGGAACTGGCTGGCGGGGGCAACCAGCGCGAAGCTGAGGCGCGCCCCAATGATGCCGCCGATCAGCACCCAGGGGAATATCTGCCAGATGTGGTCGGGGTTGATCCCCTTCAGCTTCGCCAGACGACTGGCGAGTACCGCTGCCATCAACGCACCAAAGGCGATGATCAGGCCATACCAGCGGATTTCTAGATTACCGATCTTGATCGCCACGCGAGGGTCTTCAGCGGTCAGCCAGACCAGCATAGAGAGGGCAAAATGCGCCAAACGTCTCCTCCTAAAGAGCTACAAAATGTGAGCAACAAGCTACGAGGTACGAGGCACAAGCCGCACACCGCCGCCAGTATACCACAACTACGCTGCTTCGGCGGCAATCACGGGCAGCAGAAACGACAAGGGGGCGCAGATCATTGCATCTGCGCCCCCTGCCAGCCAGTTGTTAGCTAGACCGCTACTGCCTGCAACTGTGGGGCAAGCTGGCCGATGCAGTCGCGCAGGCCCAGTAGCACGTACTGGATATCGGCCTCATGGGCGTAACCCATGTGGGCGATGCGGAGCATGGTCTCCTTCGTCTTGCCCTGACCGCCCGCCAGCACTGTCTTGTGTCGTTCGCGCATAAACTTCAGCACGGCAGTGCTGGGCGCACTCGCTGGCAGGTTGAAGGCACTGACCGTGTTCGAGTAGCGGGCGGGGCTGTCTACCTGAGGGTAGAGGCTAAGGCCGAGGGCTTGCACCCCTGTACGGCACAACTGTGCGAGATGGGCGTGGCGGTCGAATACCCCTTGCAGCGTCTCCTCGCCGATCATGTGTAGAGCTTCCTGGATCGCGTAGAGGATGCTGATCGGTGGGGTGTTGGGGGTCTCCCACTTCTCCATGAACTTCTTGGCCTTCGTCCAGTCCCAGTAGTAGCGCGGTAGTTGCGCCTGCGCGTGCAGCTTCCAGGCATCAGGGCTAACCGACATCATCATCAGGCCGGGAGGTGACATCCAGGTTTTTTGCGTAGTGGTAAGCACCACGTCCACCCCCCAGTTATCCTGTTCGAGGCTGATCCCGCCCAGGCCGCTGACCGAGTCCACCACTAGCACCTTGCCCATACCCTTGACCACGCGGGCGATCCCCTGAATGTCGTTGGTTACGGCGGTAGAGGTCTCATTGTGGACACAGAGGACACCCTTAATGTCGCGCATTTCTGGGCGGCGCAGGAACTCCTCGATCTGCGCGGGGTCGGCAGCCGTTCCCCAGGCAAGAGCCATCTTCTCCACTCGCAGGTTGAAGGCCTCGGCCACCTCGCCGAAACGCTCACCGAACTCGCCGGTGGAGACGTTCAGCACGTGGTCGCCAGGGGAAAACAGGTTGGCGACCGCCGCCTCCCAACCGCCTGTGCCGCTGGAAGGGTAGATGAACACGTCGTGGGCCGTCTGGAACACCTGCTTCAGGTTGGTCACCACATCCTCAACCAGGTCGCGGCACTCCTGGGTGCGGTGGAAGATCATCTCGTGGGTCATAGCCTGCACTACGCGGGGCGGCAACGGGGTGGGGCCGGGGCTACGCAGGTTGACCGTCTGGCGGTAAGTAACAGTGTATTCCTCACTGGCGACCCCCTCTGGACTGAGGTCGAGGTGCTTGCCGTTGATGCTGTCAGTCATCTTTGCTCCTTCAGCGGCGCGCCCTTGCGCCCGCGCTAGCGATCTGCTTGTCTGTGGTTTCCCCTATCATTATAACCAGCGAGCGAAGTGAGTGTCAACGCAGCTAAGCTATCGGCCCAGCACCCGGAAGTAGAAGATAGCGCGGTGGTTGCTCTCCTGGCCTTGCATGGTCAAGCCCCACAGCCCAGGGCTGAGGCTGAGGCCAAGGTCGCCGTCGCTGAAGGCGAAGCGCACCTGGCCGTTCGGGTTGGTGCCGTCCACCAGGGTGAAGGGACTGTCTGCCGCCACCTGCCCCTGCGGATTGGTGAACCAATAGCTAATCGCCTCTCCCTCGTTGAAGCCGCGACCCAGGACTTGGAAGCGTTTGCCAGCCTCAGCCTCGGTCGGGCTGATCGTGCCATTGATGCTGGCAGGCGGAGCGGCGTTGGGGTCGCCAGGCAGTGGGGCGGGGTCAGGTGGTTGCGCCACCCGCGTGGGCTTGATCTGCGCGGGCGGGGTGGCAGTCGGCTGCTTGTCCTCCTTCGGGGTTGGCGTGGGCTGCATTGCTGTGGCGGTCGGCGGCACTGCTGTGGCGGTCGGCGGCACTGCTGTGGCGGTCGCTGGCTCTGGCGTGGCGGTCGGCAACACCACAGGGGTGGAGGTGGGCGGCTCTGGCGTGTCGGTCGACGGGATCGCCGTCACCGTCGGCAACGCTTCAAGCGCGGTGGGACTAAGCAGGGCGAGGCTGATACTGGTTGCAGTTGCATCGGCGGGTAGGGGCGTGGCTGCGGCAACCACGGTGGCGGTAGGGCCAACGGCTATCGGCTGATCGCGCTTGGGCTGGGTGAGAAGCAGGGCGATGGCGATTGCCGCTGCGACAAAGACTGCCCCAGCCAACAGCAGCGGCCAGAGCGGGGCGCGGCGCGGCTCTAGGGGATCGAGTTGCTGCGCCGCTGCTGCTACCTCCTGGTACTCTGCGGCGGGCGGCTGGTAGGGGCGGCTGGGGGCTGTCGGGCGCGGAGCAGGGCGGACGGCGGGCTGGTAGAGTTGGGTGGGGGCGTTGGCCGCGTCGGGCGGGTTGGAGGGCGGGGGGTTGTTAGCTGCCGTTGGGGGTAGTATACTGCTAGGTGCAGCGTAGAGGTCGTAAGGCGCACTGTCGATCACCACGGTTGCGCCGGGGTCGGGCAGCATGGTGGTCGCTTCTGGGTCGAAGCTGGTGGGCAGGGCGGCACTGGTGGCGGTTGCGCTCAGGCTGCGACCACAGAGGTTGCAGAAGCGGCTGCCTGCCTCGTTGTGGTAGCCGCAGTTGGCACAGATGATTTGGTTACTTTCGTTCAACGGTGATGCTCCTTTAGACTTATGATCATACTAACGTTGGAGAAACTGATTTGTCGCAATCACAGGGTGATGGCAAGATGAGAACCATTGATCGGTTGCGCGGTTGGGCGCGCCAACTGAAGCGTGAACTGTTCGCCCTCTACTTTGCCTACCGCGACCGCCGCGTAAGCTGGCCCGCCCGCATCTTCGCGGCCTGCGTGGTTGGCTACGCCTTCAGCCCTATAGACCTGATCCCCGACTTCATCCCCATCCTCGGCTACCTGGACGACCTGCTGCTCGTGCCGCTGGGTATAGCCATTGCGGTGCGCCTGATCCCGCCAGCCGTGCTAGCCGAGTGCCGCCAGCGGGCAACGGAGATGGCCCGCAAGCCGACCAACTGGTGGGCTGCTGCGTTCATTATAACGATCTGGCTGCTGCTCGCGCTACTGGCTGGTTGGTGGCTACTAAAACCGAGGTTAGTGGTCGCTGAATGAAGAACGCAGGGGTTGCCTGTCTACTAAGAGAGATTATCGCTGGTGGAGAGGAGAACAGGTGGATAGGAGAGAACAGGTGGCGCAGGTAGTGGCAGTGCTGGGGCTGCTCTGGATCGTCTACGTTTTTGGCTATTACCTGTTCGCGCCTGCCAGCGAGAGTACGCCGCTGGTCAGCCCCTTGCTGCGCCTGCTAGGGTTGCGTTGATGCTGCTGCTCAATAACATCTTCGACTTGTTGCTACTGGCGGCCCTTTGGCTGCTGGCTGCCGCTAACGGACTACTGCTGGTGCGGCGGCTGGTGGTAGGGCTGACTGCCCTGGAGCGGCTGCTGTTCGCGGCGGCGGTGGGGTTGGGCGGGATCAGCCTGGGTGTGCTGCTGCTCGGCAGCCTGCATCTGCTCAACCCCACTGCGTTGCTGGCCCTGATCGGCCTGCTGTTCCTGCTCACCTTGCTCACTAACTCCCTTGTTGCCACCTTGCGCGATATGTGGTCCGTGATACGCCGCTTGCCCATCCTGTTCAGCCAACCAGTGACAGCCGGGCTAGCAGCGGCGATCTTGCTGGCGGCGGCGGCAACGCTGGTTGGGGCAATGGCTCCACCAACCGACTGGGATCCGCTGATTTACCACCTGGCCTTCCCCAAGTCCTACCTGCGGGCGGGCGCGACCTTGCCCATCTTGTTCGACCATCGCGGGATGTTGCCCCAAGCGGGCGAGATGCTATTCACCCTCGCGCTGGCCTTTGGGCGGCAGACGCTTGCTGGGCTGCTGCATTGGAGCATGGGGCTGGCGAGTGCGGCGGCAGTCTTCGCCCTCTGTCGCCGCCACTTGCGGGCGGGATTGCGCTTCAGCCTGCTGGCTACCGCCATCTTCTACACCACGCCGCTGGTGCTGATGCAGTCGATCACCGCCAACATTGACCTCAACCTCGTCTTCTATGACACAATGGCCTTCTCTGCCTTCTGCTTGTGGGTACGTCCTTTCGCTAACTCTGCCGTGCAGGGGTGGAAGGTGGATGGGGGCTTGGTGTTGGTGGGGGTGCTGGCAGGGCTGGCCTACGGTTGCAAGCAGACGGCTATCTTCAGTGGGGCAATCCTGGCTCTGCTGATCGGCTGGCAGGTGCTGGTAATCGAGCGGCGCGGAGGTGGGCAGGCGGGGCGAGCGGTGATGGGCTTCGTGGCAGTCGCGGGGCTGCTGGCGGTGGCCTGGCCGCTGCGAGCGTGGCTAGCTAGCGGCAACCCAGTCTGGCCCTGGCTCTACAACGTCTTCGGCGGGGCGTACTGGACGGCAAGCGACGCTAGCCTCCAGAACAACGGCTTCAGTGTGCTGTACGGGATGCGCTACCCCAGCGGCACGGCCTTCGACGCACAGGGGACTGCTGCTGGGCAGAACCTGCTCAACAGCTACTTGGTCTGGCCCTGGAATGCGACGATGTACCCTGCGCGCTTCAACAGCGTAGCGAAGTGGGCATACGGTCTTGGCCCACTCTACCTCGCCTTGCTGCCAGTCGGCGGGTTGCTGGGCCTGGTGAGGAAGGTCAACCTGCGTTCACCCCTAGCTCTAGTCGGCCTCTACGCCGGGCTATACCTGACTGCCTGGCTACTTTTCCTTGCCCACATGAGCCGCTTCTTCATCTCGGCTCTGCCAGAGCTGGCGATCCTGGTGGCGGCGGCTGTCTACGCGCTCATGGGACGAGCGTGGGTAGAGAGTGAGCAGGGCAGCAGCAAGGTAAAGAAGCAGAGGAGCGGGCGGCCCGCTGTGCTGGGGCTGGTGGTAGCGGGGCTGGTCGGACTGGCGGTTGGGCTGGGGGCTGCCGACGAGGCATTCTACGTGCGGGCTGCCCTGCCTCACGCTCTGGGCCAGCAAACAGAGGCGGAGTACATCAGCACGGGCAGCTATGCTGGCCCCTACGCCGCAATCCAGTGGGCCAACGCCAACCTGCCCCCAACGGCGAAGGTGCTGATGGGTTGGGGTGCGCACGCCTACTATCTCGACCGCGACTACCTCTACGCAGAACACGTCCCTGGCTATGTGGGCCGCTATGCCAACCGCCCGGCTAGCGACCTGCGCCAACGACTGCGCGACCTCGGCATCAGCCACATCGTGATCGCCAACCCGCAGGAGGTGGCCCGGCGGGGGGTCTTCCCCAGCAACTTCCTGGCCGACGACGGGCCGTATACGACCCGCATCTACCCAGCAGCAGGGGTGGAGGGGACGTGGCGCATCTACGTGCTAAAGTAAGGCAGGCGGCAAAAAGGGCAGGCGGCGGGCCTGCCCTTCACCACTATCACTCAACCGCACTGCTACTCCTCTGGGTACTCGTAGGCCACCTTGCGGAGCATCAGGCGGTCTGCCATAGAGAACAAGAAGACAAGGGTCATCAGGATCGCTGAGCCGACGCACCAGGCACACCACTTGTGCAGCACAAACGCCTCAATGCTGGTGAAGTAGATGCTGGCGGCAAAGCCGAAGGTCGCCAGCCCCAACTGTGCATTGGTCAACCCCAACAGCAGGCGACCATGCGTCCGCAAGGCCACCAGGGCCGCCAGGGTGATCGCTACGTAGCCGATCAGCCCAAAGACCGCCACTGGCACCCCAAACCACGAGCCGAAGTCGCTGCTCTGCACATCTTCACAGTCAGTGCCGCCAACGAAGCAGATGAGCGGCTGGCTGCTCAGAACGTAATGATGGTAGGTCAGGTAGCCCGCCAGCAGCGTCCCTGCCAAAGCCAGCAAGACTACCAACATCTTGGCCCAGGGGCGAACCAGAGCATAGTTGTTCTCTGCCGCCGCCTGCACCTCTTGCAGGGCGTTGACCATCTGGGCGGGCTTCATCTTACGGTATTTCTCGTCTCCTACGCTCATAACCCCTCCTACTTGTTCAGCGCGTCGTTCAGGTAGTCGCGGAAGTACTGGAGGTAGCGAGCGATGGTGGAGCCAGTAGGGGCCAGCACGCTGTTGCCAACGATGATCATTGGGGTGTAGGTACGGCCACCAGGCATGAAGCTCTGTGCCTCGCTCAGGTTGCCGTTAATCTGCCCCTCGTAGGTCGTGCCGTTGGCAGCCACACAACTGCTCACCGCCGTCGGATTTGCCCCCGCTTGCGTTGCATAGCCAGCCCACAAGGTGTTCTCGTCCTTGTCAGCCCCCTCCCAGTCGCTCTGGTGCTGGTAGAGCAGATCGTGGAGCTTCCAGAAGCTATCCACACTCTGGTCGCGCACGCAGAGGGAGTAGACTGCTGCCTTCATCGCCTTCGGGTGTGGGTTGGGCGAAAGTGGGTGCGGCTTGTAGACGTAATAGACCTTGCCAGTATCCACGAACTCGGTCATCAGCTTACCCAGGGCGTTGCTGAAGTAGTACTGGCAAGCAGGACACTGGAAGTCGCTGTACTCAACCATCGTTACCTTTGCGCTGGGGTTGCCCTTCGCAATGGTCACCCCGCTCTTAGCAAGTTGCGCTGCATCGACGCTGATCGGTGTGCGCGATTTGATATCGGGGTTGGTGTTCTTGATCGTTTGGGCCGAGGAGAGAGCAAAGAAGGCGATTCCCCCGACCAGCACGACCAGAACCCCAGCGTAGAAGTACCAGGGAATAGCAGGGCTGGTTTGGATCGGCTTACGGACGACAGTGGATTCCACCTTTGGCTGTGCCTTCGTGAGGGGGGGTGTAGGGCGGCTACCCTTGTTGGTAGGCGGGTTGGGACGATTGCTGGTTGGTGGGTTGGGGCTGTTGTTAGACATCAGTTTCTCCTCGGCTGTGCTGGCTCAGATGGGGTGCTTGCCCCCTATTATAATCGCTTCTGTTGCCAGGGTCAAACTGCCTCCCTTCTAACCACTGGGGCGGGCAAGCAGCCACCAGCCGATGTGTGGCTCAGCCCACGCTGCCCGCGTACTTACCAGGTGAAGTTGGCGGCGGGGGATGTTAGCCACTGGGCGCGACCAGGCCAGGTGCCTTACACCAAGTTGACCAATCACAGTCAAGACACTACTGCTGAGCCTGTTCTCAATCTTGATTGACAGGGTGGTGGCCTGGTCAGTGGGCCTGTGCCTGCCGCAGGGTCTCGCGTAGGTGGCCGAGGTGGGTATGAGTGTGTATGAGGCCGAGGAGATAGCGGGCAGTAGCGTTCAGCTCGCCCGCGCCGGGGAATGGCTCATAGCTAACCTCCAGTTGTGGCTGCTCCGGCCACGCGCCGAGGTAGGAGAGGCAGATGTGGCGGCTCTCACGCAGACGGTCGCGCACCTGCTGGGCGGTGGTAATCTCCTGCCACGGCACCTCGTAGCGTGAACGCTTCTCGACCAAAATCCCCCGCGCCAACTCGGCGGCCAACGCGCCACTTTCCTCCGCCGAGGCGGTCAGGTGGGCTACTATGTGCGGGATAGTCCAGCCCCGCTCCTCATCCGCCTGCGGCTCGTGTGGCGCGAAGGTTAGCTGCTCGTCAGTCACCTGCGCGGCCAATGCGTCAAGGGCGGTGAACAACTCGCTCGTCTCAGCGGGCAGCGTGTGCCAGTCCACATTACGGGCAAAGGGAACAATATCAGCCGCTGCCATTACACTACTATAATCAAGCATCTGTTTGGCTCTCCTTGTCAACGGGTGTGAGTTGCTGTTGATGAGGCTTGAGCTGCAAGTTCCAGGCCAACCAACGGCTCAACCCTTCATCTGCCCGGCTAGCGGGCCGTCAGGCTTGCTGTCCAAGAGCGGCGCACCCGGTGGAGCCGGTAGAGTCAGGCGGCCCTGCTCAAGCTGCTCAACCTCATGCAATTGGCTGTCTACCTCGCCCAGCAGTTCGCGCTGCACCTCTGGCGAAATCTTGCCCTGGTTAAGCAGAGTTTGCAAGGTCATCTTCTCCACCAACAGCAGTTGGTGGCGGGCTACTACCTGCTCCTGCACCTGCCGCACCCCGTCGCTAGCCTCCAACTCGCGCACCTGCGCCTGCAAGTCGCGCTCGCGGGTGGCATACTCAGCCAGCATTTGCACTGCTATGTGGTCGTGAACCTGATCGTCAGCCGCCATCTTCTGCAACGCCTGGCGGGCTGCCACTACGCTCTGCAAACGGCCATAGGCCCGTTCGTAGTTGCTCTGGCGCAGGCTGGCCTGGTTGCGAAGGCCGACTATCCCCAACACCCAATTCATGCTCAAACCCTGGCCCAGCATAGAGAAGATGATCACCCCATAAGTCATCACCAACAACTCCTCGCGCAGGCTCTCACCCAGCAGGCTGGTGGGGATGCTGAGAGCAGCCGCCAGAGCCAATGCCCCCCGCAATCCCCCCCAGGTGATCACCGCTAGCCAGCGGGTGGGGATCGGGCGGGCTAGCGGGCGGATCAGTAGCCAGTGCAAGCCATAGACCGCCAGCCCACGGGCCAGCAAGGTGCTGACCGCTGCCACCATGATCGGCCAGAAGTAGCGGTCGAACAACTCTGGCTTTAGTTGCAGGCCAATCAGGATGAAGATCAATGAGTTGGCGACGAAACCAAGCAAATCCCAGGTGTAGTTGACTGCGATCCGAGTAGAGGCCGACATTACGCCTGGCACCCCCACATTACCAACGACCAGCCCAGCTACCACCACCGCGATTACCCCGCTGACGTGCAGCGACTCGCTCACAATATAGGTGCCGTAAGCGATCACGATGGTGAACACCGTCTCGACCAGGTGATCGTCTACACGGTGCATCAGCAAGGGGTAGAGTAGGCCAATTGCCGCCCCGATTACCAGCCCGCCAACGGTCAATTGTAGGAACTCACCCAGCCCAGCTATAAAGCTGAAGTGACCGGTGGCAACTACGCCGAGGATGATGCTAAATATAACCAGGCTGGTGCCGTCGTTGAACAGGCTCTCGCCCTCGACGATGGTGTTGAGACGAGTGGGAGTACCGAGACGGCGGAAGGTCGCCAGCACCGCGATGGGGTCGGTGGCAGCTACCACTGCGCCAAAGAGGAAGGCCACCGCCCAATCCAACCCCACCAGGTAGTGGACGGACAACCCAACCAGGCCCACAGTCGCCAGCACGCCGAAGATAGCAAAGATGGTGACGCTGCCCAGGTCGGCACGCAGGTGGCCGAAGTTGAGGTTGTACGCCCCCTCAAATAGCAGTGGTGGCAGAAAGATAAAGAGGATCAGGTCGCTAGTCAGTGAGAGTTGTAGCGGGGCAGTCAGGTCGTCGGGCAGCAGGGAGATCACCAGCCCAGTGACGACCAGGGCAATAGCGTAGGGCAGGCGCACGTACTTGGTCAGGATCGCAACGGCCAGAATAACCACCATCAGCCAGAGGCCGTGTTCAACTCCGATCCGCCCAACAGCATCATTCATCCTTTGTCTCCTTGCTGATCTCGCTTCTGGTAGAGAGTGCCTACCCTAACAGAAGAAGAACTCCACGGCTGGCGTAGAGTCCCCTTCATCCACTTTTATTATACGGCAAGCAATAAGGAGCAGGCAAGGCTAGAAGCTGGCAAACAAAACGCCCCCTCTGTTTGGAGGAGGCGGCATAGTTAGCAAGATAACTTCAGGCTGCATCGCGCAGTTCGGGCCA
>Ga0209724_1001381_pt1 | contig 22102 bp, 18 predicted proteins | sample grotaG_FD_184143 | JGI IMG/M metagenome (GOLD analysis project Ga0209724, IMG submission 184143) | Glacier valley bacterial and archeal communities from Borup Fiord, Nunavut, Canada, to study Microbial Dark Matter (Phase II) -... | ecosystem: Environmental > Aquatic > Freshwater > Ice > Glacier ...
CAGATCTGGGATACCTGTAATGCATTGTTGCATACAAAAGATTTTTCATGCCGTGGAATCATCCGCAAGGCCAATGTAAAAGTGATTTGCACCACCGATGATCCGATTGATACGCTTGAATATCATCAAAGTATAAAAGCAAGTGGATTTGAAACGAAGGTGATACCTGCCTGGCGGCCTGACAAGGCAATGGCCATTGAAGATCCAAAAGTATTTAATGCTTATGTGGGTCAATTGGAAGCAGCATCTGGTATTTCAATTGCTTCGTACGATCAGTTTATGGCGGCGATTGAAAAACGGCACCTCTTTTTTCATGAAAATGGTTGCAGATTGTCGGACCATGGTCTTGAAACAATCTATGCTGCCGCTTATACAACGGCTGAAATCAAAGCGATATTTGACCGGATTCGTGCCGGGCAAACACCAACAGTTGATGATATACTCAAGTTCAAATCGGCCATGCTTTACGAATTTGCAGTGATGGATCACAGCCGAAACTGGACACAGCAGTACCACCTTGGAGCGATGCGCAACAATAACACACGCATGTTCGAGTCTGTGGGTGCCGATAAAGGATTTGATTCAATCGGTGAATATCCCGCAGCTTTAGCCTTGTCGAAGTTCCTGAATCGCCTTGAATATGACAAGAAGCTTACCCGGACGATTCTATATAATCTGAATCCGGGTGACAACGCAATGATGGCTACAATGATTGGTAATTTCCAGGATGGTTCGGAACCCGGAAAAATCCAATGGGGTTCGGGTTGGTGGTTTCTCGATCAGAAAGATGGAATGACCAATCAATTGAATACCTTATCAAACCTTGGGTTATTGAGCCGTTTTGTTGGAATGCTTACCGATTCAAGAAGTTTTCTTTCGTATTCACGTCATGAATATTTCCGTAGGATCCTTTGCAATCTTATAGGGAATGATGTTGAGAACGGAGAACTTCCCGCCGATATTGAATTCCTTGGACAAATGGTTGAAGACATTTCGTATAAAAATGCCGAGCGATATTTCCGTTTTGAATTGTGACTTTTCGATTTGTAAAATGGAGAAATATTCCGATATTGCAATCGATTGCACGAAATCATTTCTTAAATAGTATATTTTTATAAGTAGCATTTCAACGGTTTGATTATGAATAAGAAGATTGTTACATTCGGAGAAATCATGTTGCGTTTGGCAACTCCCGGTTACCTGCGATTCAGCCAGGCGACAGAATATAATGCAACTTTTGGCGGAGGTGAGGCGAATGTCGCCATATCACTCGCTAATTATGGACTTCAGGTTGATTTTGTGACCCGTTTACCCAAAAACGATATTGGTGAAGCGTGCCAGATGGATTTACGCAAATATGGCGTGGGTGTTGACAACATCATCTGGGGCGGAGAAAGATTGGGTATCTATTATCTTGAGAGTGGCGCAGTAAGCCGCGGATCGAAAGTCGTTTACGATCGTGCTCACTCTGCAATTTGTGAGATTAAGCCGGGAATGATCAATTGGGAGAAGGTTCTTGAAGGTGTCGGCTGGTTTCACTGGACGGGCATTACACCTGCCATTTCGCAAGGTGCGGCTGATGTATTGGCCGAAGGAATCAAACTGGCAAATGATAAAGGGATCACCGTTTCGTGTGACCTCAATTATCGCAATAAACTTTGGAAATACGGTAAAAGTGCACTTGAAGTCATGTCTGTTTTAGTCGGCGGTTGCGATGTAGTACTTGGGAATGAAGAAGATGCCGAAATGGTATTGGGTATCAAACCTGAAGGTGTGGATGTAACTTCCGGTCACGTTTCTGCTGCCGCCTATGAGTCTGTTTCAAAACAGATCATGACGAAATTCCCAAGGGTTAAAAAGGTAATTACAACCTTGCGTGGTTCTGTAAGTGCCAGTCATAATACATGGACCGGCGTACTTTGGGATGGAAAGACGCTTTTCGATGCACCGACTTACCAGATTACCCACATCGTTGACCGTGTTGGTGGTGGCGATTCATTTATGGGTGGTTTGATTTACGGTTTAATCACCTGGCCCGAAAACGACCAGAAAGCTTTGAATTTTGCCGTTGCTGCTTCATGCCTGAAACACACGATTTACGGTGATTACAACCTGGTTACGGTCGACGAAGTCTTCAAGCTCATGGACGGAGATGCATCCGGCCGCGTTGCACGATAGTTTTTATATTTTTCATTTCTAACTGTTCATTTTTTACTGATTATATGGCACGATTTACAAGAATAGAAGTTGCATTAAAGATGAAAGAGACCGGGATGATTCCTGTTTTCTATAACAAAGATGCAGAGGTTTGCAAAAATGTAGTAAAAGCCTGTTATGATGGTGGTATACGCGTTTTTGAATTTACCAACAGGGGCGATTTTGCCCATGAAGTTTTCAATGAAATCAACAAATGGGCGATCAAAGCATGCCCTGAAATGATCTTGGGCGTAGGCTCTGTAATTGATCAGGGCACCGCTTCGTTGTATATCCAGATCGGAACAAACTTTATCGTTTCTCCGCTGATCGATGAAGATATGGCCAAAGTCTGTAACCGCCGGAAAATAGCATGGAGTCCGGGCTGCGGATCGGTAACCGAAATTAACAGGGCACACGAACTGGGCGCTGAAGTTGTAAAAATCTTCCCAGGCTCATCAGTTGGCGGACCCGATTTTGTATCAGGTGTTAAAGGACCTATGCCATGGGCGAGCATTATGCCAACCGGAGGTGTTTCTCCTGACGAAGCCAACCTGAAAGGATGGTTTAAAGCTGGTGTTCATTGTGTGGGCATGGGATCGCAGTTGTTCCCAAAAGACGTTATCGAATCTGGAAATTATCAGGCCATAACCGATAAATGTATTGAAGTATTGGCAATAATTAAAAAATTTAGATAACAATATTGTGAACTAATACACTAATTAATAAATCTAATTTATGCATTCAACAACAATTAGCGGGAAGAAGACGAACTATAGGTGGATGATCTGTGCCATGCTCTTTTTTGCAACAACTGTCAACTATCTCGACCGGCAGGTTTTGTCATTGACATGGAAGGATTTTATTGCCCCCGAGTTTCACTGGACCAATAACGATTATGGTACTATTACCGCTCTCTTTTCAATCTTTTATGCCATAAGTATGCTGTTCGCTGGTCGTCTTGTCGATCGGTTGGATACTAAAAAAGGATTTCTTTGGGCGATTGGGATATGGTCGGTTGGTGCAATTCTGCATGCTTTCTGCGGTATTGCAACTTCTGGTATTTTAGCCGGGAAATGGCTGGTAGGTTTTGAAGAAGCCCGAAAAATAATTGGGATGGTTGACAATACCTCTATGATCATAACCGTCAGTGTTACCTTATTTATCTTTGCCCGTTTTATTCTGGCAGTAGGTGAAGCGGGGAACTTTCCGGCAGCTATTAAGGCGACAGCCGAATACTTTCCTAAAAAAGACCGTGCTTTTTCGACAAGCATTTTTAATGCGGGTGCTACCGTAGGTGCTTTGGGTGCTCCAATATCAATTCCTTTTATTGCAAAAGCCTGGGGCTGGGAAGCTGCTTTCATTATTATTGGTGCCCTTGGATTTGTGTGGATGGGTTTTTGGGTGTTAGTTTACCAAAAACCAGAAGTGCATCCAAAAGTGAATGCTGCTGAACTGGAATATATTCAGCAAGATAAACTCGTAGACATTAATTTTGTAGAGGGTGAGAATGTAGTGAAAAGAAAGGTTTTGTTTGCCGACTATTTTAAATACAAACAAACATGGGCATTTGCCGTTGGTAAGTTTATGACCGACGGTGTCTGGTGGTTCTTCCTGTTTTGGACTCCGGCGTACCTGAGCTCAGTTTATGGTATGGATTCAACACAAAGTGCTTTTCCATTATTTATTTTGTATTCTATCACGCTGCTTTCAATTTATGGCGGATGGCTTCCTTCTTACTTTGTTAAAAAAGGGATGAATCCTTATGCCGGACGTATGAAGGCGATGTTGATTTTTGCATTTTTCCCGCTTTTGGCACTTCTTGCACAACCACTTGGAAATATTACATTTTGGATACCTGTCATTATTATTGGTATTGCCGGAGCTGCCCACCAGGCATGGTCTGCCAACATTTTTTCAACGGTTGGCGATATGTTTCCAAAATCTGCCATTGCAACCATCACCGGTATTGGTGGTATGGCCGGCGGTCTTGGTTCATTTTTTATCAATAAAGGTTCGGGTATGCTGTTCGATTTTACAGAAGTGACTCAGATGCAATTTATGGGCTTTAAAGGAATAGAGGCAGGATATTTCATTATCTTTTCTATCTGTTCTGTGATGTACTTAATCGGTTGGTCGATAATGAAAACGCTTGTTCCTAAATACAAACCAATTACTGACCTTGATTAAGTAGTTGATTTGATTTTCGGAAAATATATTTTGAATGGGAAAGCGGGTGAAATCCCGCTTTTTTTATGGTAGAAAGAATTTTACTATATAAAAGATGTTTGGGAAAATGCGTAATGATTCGGTTTCTTATATTCGCAAAAACGAAAGTGTTTCATCAAAATATATTTTTCTTTTTTCAAAATTTGATACCAACCTGAATAAATAGTTTTATATTTGTACTGTATTAGTATAGTAATACACTCATGTGATGAATATTCAACTTTAAATAATAATTTAATTATGAGAGAATTTCTAAAAGCAAAACATTGGCAAATGTTTATGGTGAAAATTGAACTACCAATAATTCTTGAGATTATTACCTGATGATTTAAAATTAAAAGTAAATCGGTTTGTTACCTTTCTTTTAATTCCCTTTATTTATTTTATGTTTTGGTTTTTCCCGGTTGGAATATGGATAATATAACCAAAGATTAATAAAATGATTGAGAATTAAAAAAAACAATAGCACAACGCGCAGTTATATGCCAATTGTTCGCCACTAATTTATAAAATGAGAAGAATGAAAACATTGAAAGTATTCTTGGTCCTACTATTGATTACTATTAGTTTAATAACCCGACTCGATGCACAAACTCCGGATTTTTATCCAATGGATGAAAATTTGGAGTTGCTTCAGAAATTTTACAAAACAGATACCCTGCTCGTAGTCTTTCCGGATTCGGAACCGATTTCAGCGATTGACAAACTGGCAACAGAAAAATTCATGTTTTGGGGCATCAGCCCTTTCTTTCATTATAAGAAAGAGTCTGATATTGATTCAATAGACTTAAAAAAGAACATTCAATTTTTTGGACCCATCTTCAAATTTCAAAAAGAATATTCAGAATTACCGGTTAAAAAAACAGACCATGGATTTTTATATAAAACCGAGTCATTTAACAAAGAGAATGATGCTTTTTATTATGTAAATGAAAACGCAAGCAGGCTTTATACCTGTAAAAATTCGGGCAAAGCAATCAATCAGTTTTATAGTTATGGGGTTGGTCCCTATTCATTTTACATTTTCAGAAACGCTGAAATTGTTTATTCAGGATTTGTTAACAAAGACTTGTCAAAAGAAAATATAAACGACCTTAATCGTTACAGAGAAAACTACTTCCAACACAAAACACTTTCATTCTTTAAGCTGAATATTGCAAAAACACTGAACGTTGATTCCCTATTCAATTTTTCATCGAAAGAGCTGGATAAATATGTGATTAATTTATGTGATTACCTTGAAATTGACACAAATAACATCAAAATAAACTTATATGCTTATGCCGACAGAATTGATCTCCAGAAATTTATTGCAGCTCCGCTTTGGAGTACAGTGTGGGGCAGATGTGTCGGTAATGTATTGCATACAACTCAATTGGATTTGTCAGTCGTAAAACATGAAACTGCACACAGTATTATATTTCAAAAAATAGGGGACAATTCGAATTCCTTTTGGGGTGAGGGTTTCAGGCAATACACTGATTATTTATTTAATAAAGAAGCCTATAACACCGATTTAGAAATAACCAAAGCCAACATCGAATTCTTAAATGAGGAAATCTTAATTGGCAGTTCCAAATTCTTTAATCACACAGAAAATTATTGCATATCAGGCGTTTTCGTTAAATTTATAGTTGATAAAATCGGTTTTCCGGAGTTTAAAACAGTTTATTCTCAGCAAAATATTGAAGAATACATTACAGAAAAATATAAAATATCAATGACTGAATTGATCGCTGAATTTAAAGACCAGTTAAAAAACCAAACATTACCTAAAAAATCCATATGAGTACAATTAAATCATTTTTCCGCTTTTTGTTAAAAGTACTCAAATGGGGTTTTCTGTCTTTTGTTGTACTGGCAATTGTTTCGGCTTTTTACAACCTTACGCTTCCCACTGAATCAAAAATAAAGGATATATTAACTCAAAATGAGAAGGCTTACATTTCCGAAGCAATGAACTTGCAACAAAAAATGGGCAATAAAGTCTGGCCAGGATGGGGCGACCTTCAAATTCCTGTTATTACTTATAATGAAAAGTTTGCATTTTTAATCGGATACCCCAATCCGCCTGCAGGGTGGATTAAAATGCCGAAAGAAGAATTAAGAGGCTCGGAATGGGAAATTGTTAAAAATGATAGTATCGGTGGAGCTTCCTATTATCGTCAGCTCTTACCAAATCCTGATATTACCCCCGAATGCTTCACAGTAAAGGTGGGTGATCGCTGGGTAGCCGCCATGCAAACCAAAGAATATGCGGCCGTTACATTTTACAAAAACCTTCGCGATGAACTTCCACCTGTTTTGAACGCCATTTTCCCATATGGAATTTTCTGGCAGCTTTTAATGGGTTCAACAGAGAATTATATTGCTGGTTTGGAGCACGAAGCATTCCATGCTTTCCAGGGAACTGTCGTTTCACAACGACTTGCCGAGGGCGAAAGTCCACCGTTTTCAAAAGATTATCCATGGGAGAAATCAGGAAATGGGTGGAATGAGGAAATTGACCTGTTAATGGAGGCATTCAATACTGAAAGCAACGAAGCCGCTTCAAAACTGATGGCGCAGTTTCTTGCTAAACGAAGCGAAAGAAGAATAAAGTCAAACCTGTCGGATGAAATGATCCGGTACGAACAAAAAAGGGAATGGCTGGAAGGTCTTGCAAAATATGCAGAACTAAAAATTGGTGTTGTGGCTTCGGAAAACCAAAGCTATAAACACATAAACGAAATTGAAACAGTTCCGGGATTTAAAAATTATAAAACCAGTGTAAGTCATTTCAACCAGCAAATAGGGGATGTGAAAGGAATTGGTAACCGCCCTGCTGACACTCGTTTTTATTATACCGGTATGCTTCAGGCTGTGATGCTCGACCGATTGGTGCCAGAGTGGAAAAAAAATACTTTTAAAGAGGGCGTTTACCTGGAAAATCTGCTCGAAAAACTGTGATGAATTACTGAAATAAAGCAAGTGAAACATGCAGTTTATTAAATGCAAATAAATATTAATCTTGAATATCTAATAATCCTAATATTAAATTGACAGAAAAAGAATGGAACACATTGAGAGAACAATTGAAGAGCAAAGAAGAGAATTTTCAAACAGAAAATTTCTCGCCACTCCCTTGGCAGGTATGCTTGTTTGGCTTTTAATTGGAATTTCAGGACTCATATTTCCTGTTCGTGTAACTGTTTGTTTATTATGTATTTGAACAGGAAGTATTGTGTACCTGGGAATGCTTTTCTCAAAGTTTACCGGCGAGAATTTTCTTGATAAGAAGATACCTAAAAACGCATTTGAAGGACTATTCTTCTTTACAGTTGGAGAAGCGATGCTGGTTTAATCTATGTTGTGACAATAATAATTCTGATAAACAGGGAAAAGGATGTATAAAATACACCATAATAAATAGTATTTTTACGGCCATTGAGACCCAGATTAAATAAGACGCAATAATATTCTATAAATTTGAAGCCATGAAGTATTTCTTTGTCATATTGTTATTTCTGCATGGAGCCATCCATCTGATGGGCTTTGTAAAAGCGTTTGGTTTGGCCCAGGTCGAACAGCTTAATGCCGGTATTTCAAAACCTGCAGGAGTATTCTGGCTGCTTGCATTTGTCTTTTTTGTAATTGCAGCGATTATGTTTGCCTTTAAAAATAGTCATTGGTGGGCGTTTGGATTAATTGCACTGGTGATCTCCCAAATTCTGATTGTATTTTTCTGGCACGATGCGAAGTTTGGCTCAATAGCAAATGCAATTATTCTTATTGGAACAATCATCGGATATGGAACAGCAGGTTTTTATAGTAAATATCAGAATGATGTAAATACTGGTTTACAACAGACTGCGTATTTCCAAAATTCCATGTTGACTGAATCAGACATCCAACTATTGCCCGATCCTGTCAAAAAATATCTTCGTTTAACAGGTTCTGTTGGGAAACCCAAAGTGAATAATTTCAAAATAGAATGTGCCGGCAAAATCAGAAAGGATGAAAAATCAGAATGGATGCCATTTACTTGTGAGCAGTATAATTTTATGGAAACTCCAACCCGGTTGTTTTTCATGAAAGCAGTAATGAAAGGTCTGCCAGTTGCAGGTTATCACTGTTTTAAAAATGGTATTGCTTTAATGGATATCCGGCTGTTTTCAATCTTCAAAGTGCAGTACATGGCCGGAGCAGAAATGGATTTGTCGGAGACCGTTACCTTTTTCAATGATATGTGTTGCCTGGCTCCGCCTACACTCATCGACAAGCGAATAAAGTGGTTAACGGTTGAAAGTAATAAAGTGAAGGCATCTTTTACGAATAACAATATCACCGTTTCTGCATGGTTGTATTTTAATGACAAAGGTGAACTCATCAATTTTATTTCTGAGAACCGCTATTCAGCCGATGCAGGAAAGCAATTACCATGGGCAACCCCATTGAAAGATTACAGTGAAATAAATGGATACAATCTGATGGGAAATGCGGAAGTCATTTACAGTTATCCCGATAGAGATCTTTGTTATGGAACATTCAAACTCATCAGTGTAGAATATAACTGCAAATAATTTGATTAATGTCAACAAAACTAATACTCAAATGGAATCTTCAAAACATTTCTCGCACAATTTTATGAAGGCAATTGTAATGGTTGCTTTAGTCGTTTCAACATTATGAATTTCAGGTTGGTGTTCAGCAATCCGTTTCTGATTGATATACAATTGATCCGACTCGACTATTTCAATATAACGAACCAGGATTTTTATGCCATTTTCAAAGATTACAATCTTTTTCTCTCTAAAAAGTTCAGGTTTGTCTCCGAAGGGCTGAATGATTACGAAAAGGTTCCGATGTTGGAATTGAAAAATCGGGAAATAAATACTCCTTTAAAAGAAATCAAACTGTCAGATAGTTAGGTATTTAATCAGATCACTTCCGGAATTTAGGAAGTAAGTCTGAACCCAGAACAGCTGAAATACCATCTTGACGCAAAGAACTTCTTTTCAAAGTCAATCCTTGAAATGGTCCGGTTGTTGCACTGGCACAGCAAAGAAAAAGAGCAGAATAAAAAGAAGAAGATGATAAAGCTGAAAAGGAAGGCAATGAAGTTTTAATGGTTTATTAAATTACAAAAAAAGTCTAAAACCCCACTAGCGGTAGAAAGGCACAATTAATATAAAATCAACTTGTTACGATTAGTACAGAAATCGATTACAACAAGTTTGATGATTAATCCAGCAACTCCTTAATCAGGCAATCTTTTAAATCAGTGTAATATAATAATCTTACAACAAAAATTCAAGGATGGCGTTATAGATTTATTGGACTGATGTCGAAAATCAGTTTCCCTTTGTCTTTTTAATCCATTCCAACGCATTTACAAAAGCTTCCATCCATGGTGTCACTTGATCATCATTGCGGTCAGCAGGATAATTAGCCCACTGCCACGGATATACAGATCTTTCAATATGGGGCATCATCGCCAGGTGACGACCATCTTCCGAACAAATAGCTGCAGCATCGAAATCAGATCCGTTGGGATTGCCCGGATAGTTGCTGTTAGAGAATTTAACCGGAATCTGGTATTTCTCTTCTGCAAACGGCATTACAAATTTTCCTTCGCCGTGTGCAACCCATACTCCAAGGCTTTTCCCGGCAAGTGATTTAAACAGTACCGATTTATTTTCCTGAACATCAACACTCACAAAGCATGACTCAAATTTGTGTGAATCGTTATGAGCCATTTTAATACTTTCGGCGTGTCCCGGATTCACCAGATCGAGTTCAACCATGAGCTGACATCCGTTGCAAATACCCAGACTTAGGGTATCAGTTCTCTTGTAAAAGTTATCGAGTGCAATTTTCGCTTTTTCGTTGTATTTAAAAGCTCCTGCCCAGCCTTTTGCAGAGCCGAGAACATCAGAATTGGAGAATCCGCCAACAAAAACAATCAAGTTCAGCTCTTCGAGTGTCTCGCGTCCGCTGATCAGGTCGGTCATATGGACATCTTTCACATCGAAACCAGCAAGGTACATGCTCCATGCCATTTCACGGTCGCCATTGCCTCCCTTTTCGCGGATAATGGCTGCCTTGATACCAGATGGCTGACGACGTTTTGGATCGATTCCCAAATCTTTAAATTTTCCTGTAAATGAGCCGAAATCGAATTTCAGTTCATTCTTTTTATAGTTTTCAAATCGTTCCAATGCCAGTTTACCGCCACTTTGCCTACGATCCAACAGGTAGGATGGTTTGAACCATTTATCACGCAGTGAATCAATATCAAACTGAAATTTGTCTTTACCATTGATAACTGATATTTCACGACGGGTTGTTGGATTACCAATCCTGACAAATGCTATTCCGTTGCTATTTAAAGTTTTTTCAAATTCAACGGAATCTTTTGGCTGAACTACAATACCCGGGTTTTCACTAAATAATGTTTTAACGCTGTCTGCTTCTTTCAAACCGGTTAAGTTTACATCAATTCCTCCTTCATTTTGAGCAAAGCACATTTCGAGAAGTGTGGTTAAAATTCCTCCTGAAGAGATATCATGACCAGAAAGAATTAATTCATTTTCAATTAAATTCTGAATGGAATTGAATGCTTTAGCAAAATAATCTGCATCGGTTACAGTTGGCGTATTTTCACCCAATTGACTTAATGTCTGAGCAAAAGAGCTGCCACCAAGTGATTTGTCTGCTTTTGAGAAGTCGATATAATACAGCGGTTTTGTAGGATCAACAACAAGAACCGGTTCAACAACTTTGCGAATGTCAGAAACTTCGCCGGAAGCTGAAATAATCACCGTTCCGGGAGCGTAAACTACATCATTTTTATATTTCTGGGTCATCGAAAGTGAGTCTTTTCCTGTAGGAATGTTGACTCCCAAGGCGCAGGCAAAGATCGAGCAAGCTTCAACACCACTGTAAAGGCGGAAATTTTCACCCTGATTTTTAGCAGGCCACATCCAGTTGGCTGAAAGAGAAATCCCTTTAATCCCGTGTGTGAGTGGCGCCCAAATAATATTTGTAAGCGATTCTGCAATCGAAAGAATGGAACCGTTTGCGGCATCAATCAAACCTGCGACCGGTGCATGACCAAGCGAGGTTGCAATTCCTTTCATACCTTGATAATCAATTGCTACAACTCCCAGATTATTAAGTGGAAGTTGCAACTTACCAACACATTGCTGTTTGGCAACTTTTCCGGTAACCGAACGGTCGACTTTATTTGTCAGCCAATCTTTACAGCCCACGGACTCAAGTTGCAAAACCTGTTCTATGTATTTATTTATTTGTGATTGATCGTATTTTACCTCCGAAAAGGTTGCCACTTTTGAATTATCCTCCAAAATTGTTTTTGGTGGTTTTCCAAACATATAGGCGAGTTCCCAATTGATTGGCTTTTCACCGGTTTTCCGGTTTTCAAAAGTGAATTTATGGTCGCCAGTCGTTTCGCCAATCACGTAAATAGGTGAACGTTCGCGTTCTGCAATACGTTTGATCAGTTCAATATTTTCGCCGCTTGTAACAAATCCCATTCGTTCCTGCGATTCGTTGCCGACAATTTCTTTAGCAGATAGGGTAGGGTCCCCGATGGGTAATTGGTCTATATAAATTTCTCCGCCAGTCTCTTCAACCAGTTCAGATAAGCAATTTAAATGTCCGCCAGCGCCATGGTCATGGATTGAAATAATCGGATTATTCCCCGATTCTGCAAGTGCCCTGATCGTGTTGTAGGCTCGTTTTTGCATTTCCGGATTTGCCCGCTGAACTGCATTTAATTCGATATGGCTCTCAAATTCACCAGTATCCACTGACGAGACAGCTCCGCCGCCCATTCCAATCCGGTAATTATCACCACCAAGTAAAACGACTTTATCGCCAACTCCGGGAACACTCTTCAGGCAATCTTCGGCACGCGCATAACCGATACCTCCAGCTTGCATAATTACCTTGTCGTAACCAAATTTTTTCTGATTTTCGAAATGCTCAAAGGTTAAAACGGATCCATTAATAAGTGGTTGGCCGAATTTATTTCCAAAATCAGAAGCCCCGTTCGAAGCTTTAATTAAAATCTCTTCTGGTGTCTGATATAACCAGGGACGTGGTTCAGTTGCATCTTCCCATGAACGTCCGGCTTCGTCATTTCTCGAATAGGAAGTCATATAAACAGCCGTTCCGGCAATTGGAAAGCTTCCTTTACCACCGGCCATCCGGTCGCGGATTTCGCCACCGTTGCCTGTAGCAGCGCCATTAAATGGCTCTACAGTTGTCGGGAAATTATGGGTTTCAGCTTTAAGTGAAAGAACCGTTTTAATATCAGTTACCTGGAAGAAATCAGGCTTATCTTGCGTGATTGGTGCAAACTGTTCTGAATCAGGGCCCTTGCTGAAAGAACAATTGTCTTTATAGGCTGAAAGAATTGTATTGGGATTGACTTTGGTGGTTTCCTTGATTAACTGAAAAAGGGTAGAAGGTTTCTCGACACCATCAATTATGAAATTTCCGTTAAATATTTTATGCCGGCAATGTTCTGAGTTGACCTGTGAAAATCCAAAGACTTCACTGTCAGTTAATTTACGTCCTAATTTTTTCGAGACTTCGTTCAGGTAATTGATCTCATCTTCGCTTAAAGCCAATCCTTCCTGACTGCTATATGTGGCAATATCTTCAATATAAAGTATTGGTTCTGGCTGGTGATATATTGTAAAAATTTGTTGGTTAAGTTCTTTATATACAACCTGAAGCATTGGATCAAACTTTGGTTGCTCAGAATCTGCCTGAAAAAACTCCTCAATTCTGACGATTCCGCTAATACCCATATTTTGAGCGATTTCGACAGCATTTGTACTCCAGGGAGTGATCATCTCTTTTCGTGGACCGACAAAAATTCCGGAGACCGATTCCTGTTGGACTAAAGATGCCTGATCAAATAACCAGATGAGTTTTCCGAGGTTGAAAGTGCATTGTTCCTTTTGAGTATCAACAGCTATGAGTTTTGATTTTCCTTTAAAAAAGAGGATCATTGAAGTATATTTTAATTGACAGCGTCAGGGTTATCATTCTTCGCAAAGATAACCAAAAATACCTGCGGGCAAATGCTGAAGAGCTGTCAGGGATTTACGACTAGCAGTTGGTGAATCGCATTTAACATTGTCAAATCGTGGAATTATCACATTTACAAATTATTCCGGTTTCCATTCAGTCACTTTAATCAGCGAAGGAAAAGCTTTTGGTTTATAAATGGACTGGTTGTAAAAAATTCGGATACACTCCTGAATTCCCTCTGTTACACTTGGATGTGGATGTATACTTTGCAATACTTCGTGCAACCTGATGTCGGAATTAATCAGGTATGCGATTGAGACAATAAATGCCGAAGCCTGAGGACCTGCCGCGCGCATACCCAGGATTTTTTCTGAGCCGTCGTTGCTCACAATTATTTTTACGAATCCTTTTGTACTTCGCATCGCGATGGCGCGGTTCACGAGTTCATTCGAATAATAAACAGCCTTATAAGGTATCTTTTTGTCGCGTAATGATTTTTCATTGGCTCCAACCGACGCCAATTCAGGCTTAAAAAACATCAACGTAGGCATATAAGAATAATCAAGCCGGTAAGTTGATGCTCCGAATATCGCTTCGACGATAAACCGGCCTTGCTCTTCAGCAACACCATACAGTGCTTTTTGTCCGGTAACATCACCGGCAGCGAAAATATTGCATTTTTGAAAATCTCCGATTGCACACTCCTCGTTGATATGAAGATATCCTTTAACATTTGGTTGAATGGCCACATTTTCGAGGCCAAGACCTACTGTATTTGCATCGCGGCCAATCGAAACAAGCAGAATATCAACTTCCACAACCTGGCTATGGCCATCATCGTAATCAAGCACAACTTCGAGGTGGTCTTTCTCTTTTCTGACTGTGCGCATGGTGGCGGTATGGTGAATGATGACACCATTTTTTTCAAGGTTATCCGATACAAAGTCACTCACATCATCGTCTTCGAAGGGGATAACACGGTGAGTTCTGTCGAGTAAATGCACTTCTGTCTGCCGGAAATTCGAAAAAATGGCGGCAAATTCGCATCCGATAATTCCCGATCCCAGAATCATCATACGCTCGGGGAAACGATCCAGGTTAAGCAATCCATCAGAGTCAAAAATTTGTTTTTGATCGACTGGAAGTTCCGGCAACTCGCGGGGTCTGGAACCAGTTGCTATAATAATGTATTCCGCTTCAATGATTTCTATTCCGTTTTCACCTTCTATCTGAAGCGTGTTTCGATCCAAAAACCTGGCGAAACCGCGTTTGTAAGTTATTGTTCCAGCGTCACTGCTTTTGGTTGAAAAGGATTCGATTTGAGATAACATCTGGTACTGCTTGGTCTTCGCTGCCGCAATCACCGTTTTTTTTACCAGATTGTAATCGACCTGCAAGCCTGAGGCACGGTAACCCCTGTCAACAGCAGCGGCTATTGAATAGTCAACGGAAAGCTCCCACATCGTCTTTGAAGTAAGCGGACCATTCATGATTCCTGTTCCGCCAATATGACCGGCTTCGATCAGGCAGACATTTTTTCCAAAATCAACAGCCCTCATCGTTGCTGCAAAACCCCCGGGACCACTTCCAATTACTGCCAAATCAAATTTCGTCATTTTCTTCACTTGTTTTGATGAAGTAAACATACGAAAGTTAGGTTAAGTTCATCGTTAATTAGCTTAAAAATAGGCGCTGTTTATTCAAAATTCGAATGTTTCAACCATTTGGTTCGATTTTTTTAAATATCACTTTTTTCTTTTTCTCCACGGTTAAAATATTTACCTTTGCGGCAATTTTTAACAAGTTATATTTTCATATGAAGCAAGTTAGATATGTTACTGCTGAGGATGCGGTCAAAGTCATCAAATCGGGCGATCGGGTTCATTTAAGTTGCGTTGCAGTTACGCCACACCGGTTAATCAAAGCAATGGTTGATCGTGGTCGTGCCGGAGAACTCTATGATGTCAAAATTCAGCATCTTCACATCGAAGGTGTAGTTGATTATGCTAATCCTGAGTTCGAGGGGATATTCAATGCACAGCAATTTTTTGTTGGTGCTAATCTTCGTAAACAAACACAGGCAGGATATGCCGATTATATCCCGGTTTTTCTGAGCGAGACTCAAAAATTAATCCGTGAAGGCTATCTGAAAGTCAATGTTGCCATGATAATGGTTTCATTGCCAGACAAACATGGATATGTTTCTCTGGGGACTTCTGTGGATGCAACACTTGCAGCTGTTGAATGTGCCGATACTGTGATCGCATTGGTAAATCCGAATGTTCCGCGCGCATGGGGAGATGCAATGATCCGACTTGATCAGATTGATATATTTGTTGAAGACGATTCTCCACTATATGCTCACAACCTTGCTCCATTATCCGAAATGGACATCGCTATTGGTAAAAATGCTGCTGCCTTGATTGAAGATGGCGCTTGTTTACAAATGGGAATAGGTGGAATTCCAAATGCTGTTCTTTCTCAGCTTGGAAATCACAAGAACCTTGGTGTTCATACCGAAATGTTTGCTGACGGCATTCTTCCACTTGTGGAAAAAGGTGTGATAACCGGAAGCATGAAAAGTATTGACAAAGGCAAGATGGTTGCAACATTTCTGATGGGATCGAAAGCTTTATATGATTTTGTTGACGATAACCCATTGGTAGCTATGATGGATGTTGGTCATACCAATAACGTTGCAGTTATTCGTAAGCTCGACCGTGTTACAGCAATCAATTCTGCATTGGCAATTGATTTAACCGGGCAGGTTTGCGCCGATTCAATCGGAATCAAACATTATTCAGGTGTTGGCGGTCAAATCGATTTTATTCGTGGAGCAGGTCATTCTTTCCGTGGCCGGCCAATTATTGCGATGCCATCAGTGACCGAAAAAGGGTTGTCAAAAATCAGTCCCACTCTCATTGAAGGTTCTGGCGTTGTGTCGACACGCGCCAATATACACTGGGTTGTAACAGAGTATGGTGCTGTAAATCTTTACGGAAAAACATTGCAGGAGCGGGCAAAATTGCTCATCTCGATATCCCATCCAAACCATCGCGAAGCACTTGATAAAGCTGCTTTCGAAAGATTTGGATCTCATTACCACTTTGTACAAAAATCAATTTAAACATATTTTTAAAGGCAGGTAGTTCCTGCCTTTAAACGTTAAAAACCAAATCATTTTTTAAATCTATTTAGATATGAATGTATCACATATTGAACACATTGGTATTGCAGTAGCCAGTCTTGAAACTGCGATTCCCTATTATGAAACGCTTTTAGGAACTAAATGTTATGCAACTGAAGATGTTGTAGACCAAAAAGTAAAAACAGCTTTTTTTAAAGTTGGTCAAACTAAAATTGAATTGTTGGAATCAACAGATCCTGAAGGTCCAATTGGTAAATTTCTTGAGAAAAAAGGTCCCGGAATTCACCACATTGCCTTTGCAGTCGATGATGTAAATAAAGCCCTTCAACAGGCAAATGATGCAGGCATTCAGTTGATTGATAAACAATCGAGAAAAGGTGCTGAAGGATTGAATATTGGATTTTTACATCCAAAATCAACTTTAGGAGTACTTACCGAACTATGCAGCGAATAATTTTCAGTTAAAAATAATTTTTAGTACGATGAGCAATCAGGACAAAATCAAACAATTGATTGACCTTCGTGCGGAGGCCAAGCTTGGTGGTGGTGCGAAAAGAATCGAAGCGCAACATTCCAAAGGTAAATTAACCGCACGCGAACGTATCGACTTATTTCTTGATGAAGGTAGTTTCGAAGAATTCGACATGTTCGTCACCCATCGCTGTACCAATTTCGGTATGGAGAAAACCAAATTTTTGAGCGACGGTGTTGTTACCGGTCGCGGAACAATTGATGGTCGCACAGTTTTTATTTTCTCACAGGATTTCACTGTATTTGGCGGATCGCTTTCAGAAACCTATGCCCTCAAGATTTGTAAAGTGATGGATATGGCCATGAAAGTTGGCGCTCCATGTATCGGAATTAACGATTCGGGTGGTGCCCGTATCCAGGAAGGCGTTACTGCTTTGGCTGGTTATGCTGAGATTTTCCAGCGTAACATTATGGCATCAGGGGTCATTCCGCAGATCTCTGCAATTTTTGGTCCTTGTGCCGGTGGAGCCGTTTATTCTCCTGCATTGACTGACTTTATTGTAATGAGCAAAGACACCAGCTACATGTTTGTAACCGGTCCTAAAGTGGTTAAAACTGTTACAGGTGAAGTCGTTACTGACGAACAACTTGGAGGTGCAGTAGTACACGGTACAAAATCCGGCGTAACGCATTTTGTCTCTGATTCAGAGGAAGAAGGCTTACTACTGATCCGCAAATTGCTTTCTTATTTGCCACAAAATAACCTTGAAGATCCACCAATTGCACGTTGTGATGATCCAATTGATCGTCTTGACGACGCTCTAAATGATATCATTCCCGAAAATCCAAATAAACCATACGATGTTAAGGATGTGATCCATTCAATTGTCGACAATTCGGAGTTTTTGGAAGTTCACAGAAATTATGCACAGAATATTGTAGTTGGATTTGCCCGCTTTAATGGTATGCCAGTTGGTATTGTTGCCAATCAGCCTGCTTATCTTGCTGGTGTTTTGGATATTAATGCCTCCAGAAAAGCCGCCCGTTTTATTCGCTTCTGTGATGCATTCAATGTGCCGCTGGTTACACTCGAAGATGTTCCTGGTTTCTTACCTGGTACAGCCCAGGAGTATGGTGGTATCATTATTCATGGAGCCAAATTGTTATTCGCATATGGTGAAGCAACTGTACCTAAAATTACAGTAATTCTTCGTAAGGCTTATGGTGGTGCTTATTGCGTAATGAGTTCCAAACATTTACGTGGTGATATTAACTACGCATGGCCACAGGCTGAAATCGCTGTAATGGGTCCTAAAGGTGCAATTGAAGTATTAAGGAGTAAGCATATCAAAACATTACCAGATGACGCTGCCCGTGCAGAATATATTGCTCAGGCAGAGGCTGAATATAAAAAAGAATTTGCCAATCCTTATAATGCAGCCAGATATGGTTATATCGACGATGTGATTGAACCTCGAAATACAAGGTTCCGTATTATCAGAGCATTACAATCGCTTGCAACGAAAAAAGATTCGATGCCGGCTAAAAAACATTCAAACCTTCCGTTATAATTTCGAGTAAATATGCTAAAAAATAAATTAAGTATTTTAAAGCTGATTGTGCTCGTTGTTCTCTGCGTTGGGGTCAGGAATGTCAATGCTCAAAGTGCAATGGATTTGCGCATTAATGAGATTCTTGTTCATAATGATTCCAATTACGTAGATGATTTCGGGCAGCACAGCGCCTGGATTGAAATTTACAATTCAGCCTTCAATTCAGTGAATGTCGGAGGGCTTTATCTGACGGACGATATCACAAACCCAACGAAATATTTGATTCCAAAGGGACAACCGTTAACGTTGATTCCTCAGGAAAGCTATATTGTTTTTTGGGCTGATAATGAGCCAGACAGAGGAATTCGTCATTTAAACTTTAAACTGGAAGAATCCAAAACAATCTGTTTGTTCGAGTCGAACGGGAAAACTTTAATTGACAGTGTGACAATTAAGTCGCCCCAGAAAACCGATGTTACTTACGGGCGACTGGAGGATGGCGAAGCAATGTGGGGTTTTCTTGAAAAATCAACCCCTGGAGCCAATAACGATACAAAACCAAAGGTTTCGGAGGCAGATAAATTTGTAAAATTTGATCCAAGTGGAATAGGAATGGCATTGATTGCAATGTCAGTCGTTTTTTCAGGCCTCGCTTTATTGTATTTATTCTTCAAAGGTCTCGGACTTTTTATGACTAAAGATGCCAGAAAAGCTGAAAAATTATTGAAAGTTTCTTCTCCTGGAGTCGTAAAACCGGGATTATCAGGTGAGGTCAATGCTGCAATAGTAATGGCATTATATCTGTATGGAAATGACATGCACGACCAGGAAGATCCTGTCATTACAATGACAAAGGTTTCGCGTACCTATTCGCCCTGGAGTTCAAAAATTTATGGATTAAGAAAATCACCAAGATAAATCGGACTGAAAATGAAAAAGTTTAAATTTAAAATAAATGGCAATCAATACGATGCGGAAGTTTTAAGTATCGAGGACAATATTGCCGAAATCGAAATCAATGGTACGAAATACAACGTTGAAGTCGATAAGACCATGCAACCTGTTAAGACCCCTAAGTTGGTTCGTAGTGTTTCTGTTCCTTCCACTGATAGTCATCCTGCTGTCGCCAAAACTGCCAGTCCTGCTGGTCCTAAGGGCGCCGGAACCATTAAATCACCGCTTCCCGGAGTAGTTCTTGAACTATTTGTAAAAGAAGGGGATATGGTTAAAATTGGACAGCGCGTACTTATTCTTGAAGCCATGAAAATGGAAAATAATATTGAGGCTGACAAAGCTGGAAAGATTATTTCTATTGCCAAACAAAAAGGAGATGCGGTAATGGAAGGTGATGTACTAATTGTGATTGGAGAATAAACATGGAAAATACAAGTTTTTTTACTTTTATAATTGACCATCTCGGGCAGTTTCTTGAATTTACGGCTTTTGCAAATATGACAATTGGCCATATAATCATGATCCTGATCGGTTTGGCCTTTATATACCTGGCCATTTCCAGGGAATATGAGCCAATGCTGCTGGTTCCGATTGGTTTCGGGATTTTAGTTGGGAACATTGCATTTCAGCCCGGATCAGAGATTGGGGTTTACGAATCAGGGAGTGTCTTGAACTACCTATATTTTGGGGTGCTTAAAGGGGTATATCCACCTTTGATCTTCCTTGGAATTGGTGCGATGACTGACTTTTCAGCCTTGATTTCGAATCCGAAATTGATGTTGGTCGGTGCTGCTGCCCAGTTAGGTATTTTTGGCGCCTATGGTATTGCATTGGCCCTTGGCTATTCGCCATCGGAAGCTGGTGCAATTGCAATCATTGGTGGTGCTGACGGACCAACCGCTATTTTTGTTTCATCAAGGCTTGCTCCGGAATTAATGGGAGCTATTGCCGTTTCTGCATACTCATACATGGCTTTGGTTCCTGTTATTCAACCTCCGTTTATGAAGTTGTTAACGAACAGCAAAGAACGTCTGATAAGAATGAAACCACCACGTCCCGTTTCAAAACAGGAAAAAATCATCTTCCCAATTGCAGGTCTTTTGTTAACCTGCTTCCTTGTACCATCAGGTCTTCCACTTCTTGCCATGTTGTTCCTTGGTAATTTACTGAAAGAAAGTACGGTTACAAAACGTTTGGCAGATACTGCCAAAGGACCGATGATTGACATCGTTACCATTTTGATTGGTCTTACTGTTGGTGCTTCTACACAAGCTTCAAATTTTCTCACCGTGAAGTCTTTGGGAATCTTCTTCCTGGGAGCATTAGCATTTGCTATTGCAACAATAGGAGGAGTCGGTTTTGTAAAAATTCTAAACCTATTTTTGAAAGAAGGGAATAAGATAAATCCATTGATTGGTAATGCAGGTGTCTCTGCCGTGCCGGCCAGTGCCCGTGTTTCGCAGGTAGTTGGTTTGTCGTACGATAAGACCAACCATTTGCTTATGCATGCCATGGGTCCAAACGTTGCAGGTGTGATCGGAAGTGCGGTCGCAGCTGGTGTATTGCTAAGTTTCTTATTTTAGTTAAAATATTGAACGATAAAAAAAGGCGATCCTTGAAAAAGGGTCGCTTTTTTTTATACTTTCGACACCATTAAATCACTTAAAATTACCTGAAATGAAAAATGTATTAATGTTATTCCTGGCATTGGCTGTTTCATTGGGTGTTATGGCCCAATCGGATCAAAAAGCGGCAGAACAAAAGAAACTAAATGTTCTTGTCTTTTCGAAAACAGCTGGTTATCGCCACACTTCAATTCCAGCTGGAATTAAAGCAATTACAACATTAGCTCAGCAAAAAGGATGGGTAGTAACAGCCACCGAAGATGCAACCTTATTTACGGATGAATTTCTGTCCCGGTTTGACGTCTGCGTATTTTTGAATCCAACCATGAAGGTGCTTGATGCCTCTGGGGAGAAAGCCTTCGAAGCGTTTATTAAAAGCGGAAAAGGCTTTGTCGGAATTCATGCTTCTGCTGATTGCGAATACGACTGGAAATGGTATGGTGAACTGAATGGCGCATTCTTCAAGACTCATCCGCCGTATCAGTTAGCTACAATTAACATCGAGAATACCAATCATCCGGCCATGAAACCATTTGAAGGAATGAAAACTTTTACGATAGAGGACGAGTGGTATTCCTACAAAGAGAATCCTCGTGGCAAAGTAACTGTATTAGCTACACTTGACGAATCGACAATTAAAAAACTACCTAAAGACGACACCTGGAAAATGGGTGATCACCCGGTAATCTGGTATCACGAATTTGAAGGAGCACGTTCATTCTATACTGTCTTTGGTCATGGCGATACTTCATTCGAAAATGAGAAAGTTCAGCAACACCTTTTTTACGCCATTGAATGGGCAGGAAAGAGAATTGATTTGTAATGTTCTTTACATTTCTGATTAGACTTCAAAGGATCTTAGAACCTTTGAAGTCTAATTT
>Ga0209724_1001383_pt1 | contig 22070 bp, 15 predicted proteins | sample grotaG_FD_184143 | JGI IMG/M metagenome (GOLD analysis project Ga0209724, IMG submission 184143) | Glacier valley bacterial and archeal communities from Borup Fiord, Nunavut, Canada, to study Microbial Dark Matter (Phase II) -... | ecosystem: Environmental > Aquatic > Freshwater > Ice > Glacier ...
CTCTTCGGGGTGCCCGGCGTGGTGATGAATCCGCTGCTCAAGGACCGGCCGGTGGATTTTTTCGACGCCAAAAGCTGCTCAGCGAAGGCTGCGCCCTGCTGCTCGCAGCGGCCACGGCGTACCGGGTGCGCTACCAGCTGGCCCACTCCAAGGCCCGGCCCAAAACGCAAAAAGCCCAGGTCTGATGCCAGCCCGGGCTTTTTGCGCCGATTACACATTTAAAATGACCAAACCAGAGTGTCATGCTTCGGCAAGCTCAGCATGACCGTTTTTCTGTGAATCATGCTTAAAAACCGAAATGCTACAAGCTGCTGGGCGCAACTGGCGCAGGCGGCTTGGGCAGCGCGATGGCGTCCACGTTCTTGTCGCGAATCAGCTTGTTGAGCGCGGGAATGTCCTGCTCCTTCACCAGCCGGAGCTGGCCGAGCTGCTGGTTAATCTGCTCCAGCACTTCCTGCTTGAACGCTACGGCCTGCGCGGTGGGCCGGAAGTCGCCGGTGCTCACCTGGCTGGCCAGGTTCGCCAGCTTGTTGTTCAGCTGGATGGGGAAGTTCAGCGGGTCCTGGTCGCTCTTGTTTTTGGTTTGGTAGAGGGCCTCTTCCACCTGGGTCATTTTCTTCTCAATGGCGCCCGCCGATTCCACCACGTCCTTGGCGTTGGCCTGGCCTTTCAGGGGCGCGGTGATGGTTTTGAGCTGCCCGCGAATGGTGCGGATGTCGCGGATGGCATCGTGGGTTTCGGTCAATTTCTGCCGCACGTCCCGCAGGAAATCGAACTGCGCCTTCAGGTCCTCCGGCGTGGCTTTGGCGCGCGGGTCGGGCAGCACGGTGAACGTCGTTTCCTGCGGGGCTTCCTGGTTCAGCGTCAGGCGGGCGCGGTAGGTGCCGGGCAGGGCCTTGGGGCCCTGCGTGCCGCCACCCCACAAAATGAGGCCCTCGAAGCGGCTGGCGTCGGGGTAGCTCAGGTCCCACACGAAGCGGTTGAGGCCTTTTTTGGTGGGCAGCAGCTCCTTCTTGGCCTTGGCTTTTTCTTCCTTGGTGAGGTTTTTATCGCGCAGGTCCTTGTCGGTGTTGGCGAAGGTGCGGACGAGCTGGCCGCCGGCGTCGAGAATCTCCAGCTTCACGGCGCTGGTCGAGTCCTGCTTCTGGGCCAGGTAATAGTAGAGCAGCACGCCGCCGGGGTGGTTCTGGCCGGCCGTTTTGGGGATATCGGCTGTGCCGCTGCCGTCCATTTTGTAGCTCGGCGCGGGCGCGTAGAGGTGGGCCTTGCTGGCCGCCACCGCCGCGCTCAACTGGTGCAGGGGCGTTAGGTCGTCCAGCATCCAGAAACCCCGGCCCTGGGTGGCCGCAATCAGGTTGTCGTTTTTGATGGTTAAATCGGTGACCGACACCGGCGGCAAGTTCGACTGAAACGACTGCCACTGCGCCCCGTCGTTGAAGGAAATGTACAGCCCGTACTCGGTGCCGGCGTAGAGCAGGCCGGCGCGCTTGGGGTCGGCCCGCACCACGCGGGTAAAGTGCGTGTCCGGGATGCCGGCCGTGATTTTCGTCCACGTCTGCCCGTAGTCCGCCGTTCGGTACAGGTAGGGCCGGAAGTCGCCCGATTTGTACATCGTGGCCGCCACGTAAGCCGTCCCTTTGCGGGTGGGGTGGGCGTCGATGCTGTTAATCTGAATGCGCTCGGGCATCCCCTTCGGCGCCACCTTGGTCCAGGTTTTGCCGGCGTCGCGGGTCACGTGCAGCAGCCCGTCGTCCGAGCCCGTCCAGATGACGCCCGCCTCGGCCGGCGACTCGGCGATGGCGAAGATGGTGCCGTAGTACTCCACGGCGGTGTTGTCTTTGGTAATCGGCCCGCCCGACGGCCCCAGGGTTTTGGGGTCGTTGCGGGTCAGGTCGGGGCTAATCATTTCCCAGGACTGGCCTTCGTTGGTGGTCACGTGCAGGTGGTTCGAGCCGGCGTAGAGCCGCTTGGGGTCGTGGGGCGAAAACAGCAGCGGGAAATTCCACTGGAAGCGGTACTTCATGCCCTCGGCGCCGTGGCCCATGGGGTTGTCGGGCCACACGTTCACCAGGCGCTCCTGCTCGGTGCCGTGGTCGATGCGGGCCAGGAAGCCGTCGTAGCTGCCGCCGTACACGATGTCGGGGTTCAACGGGTCCACGGCCAGGTGGGCGCTTTCGCCGCCGGCCGTGGCCTCCCAGTCCCGCTCGCCGATGGTGCTGCCGCCCGTGCGGTGCGCGATGCGCACCGTCGAGTTGTCCTGCTGCGCGCCGTAGATGCGGTAGGGGAAGTGGTTGTCGGTCACCACGCGGTAGAACTGGCCGGTGGGCTGGTTGCCGTAGGTGGTCCAGTTCAGGCCGCCGTCGGTGCTTACCTGGGCGCCGCCGTCGTCGGCGATAATCATCCGACTGGGGTTTTCGGGGGCAATCCACAAATCGTGGTGGTCGCCGTGCGGGGCGTTGCTGGCCTGGAAGGTGCGCCCGCCGTCCTTGCTTTTCTGGTAAGCCACGTTCATCACGTACAGCACGTCGGCGTCCTTGGGGTCGGCGTAAATGCGGGTGTAGTACCAGGCCCGCTGGCGCAGGTTGCGGTCGTCCGAGAGCTTGGCCCAGTGCAGGCCGCCGTCCTCGGAGCGGAACATGCCGCCTTTTTCGGCCTCCACCAGCGCCCACACCCGTTGCGGGTTCACCGGCGACACGGCCACCCCGATAATGCCCAGCGTGCCCGCCGGCAGGCCGTCGGCCCGGGAAATGTCCGACCAGGTGTCGCCCCCATCGGTGCTTTTCCACAGGCCCGAGCCCGGCCCGCCCGAGGAGAAGCTGTAGGGCGTGCGGCGCACGTTCCAGGTGCTGGCGTAGAGAATGCGCGGGTTCGAAGGGTCCAGTATCAGGTCCACGGCGCCGGCGTCTTGGCTGGCGAACAGCACCCGCTCCCAGTGCTGGCCGCCGTCCTTGCTGCGGTACACGCCGCGCATCTCGCTGGGCACGTAGAGGTTGCCCATGGCCGCCACGTACACCAAATCGGGGTTTTTGGGGTGAATGCGGATGCGGCCGATGTGGCGCGAATCCTTCAGCCCCACGTTGGCCCAGGTCTTGCCCGCGTCCTGCGACTTCCACACCCCGAAGCCCGACGACACGTTGCCGCGCACGGTTTGCTCGCCCTGCCCGGCGTAAATCACGTTCGGGTCCGACTCGCTCACGGCCACCGCGCCAATCGAGCCGCCGAAATACTTGTCGCTGATGTTGGCCCAGGTGCCGCCGCCGTCGGTGGTGCGCCACACGCCGCCGCCGGCCGAGCCCATGTAGTACAGGTTGGGGTTGCCGGGCACGCCCGTGACGGTGCCCGCCCGCCCGCCCCGGTACGGTCCAATCGAGCGCCACCGCAGCCCGTTGTAGAGGGTGGAGTCGAACACCGCGGCAGCGCCTTTCGGCGCCCTGCCGGAGGATTTTGGGCCGCGTTGGGCCGTTGCGGGGGCGGCCAGCGCAAGCAGCAGCAGGCCGGCAGCGAAAGCGCGCGAGGGAAGCCGAATGTTCATAAGCAGTTGATTGAAGCGTTTACCATTACTTTGGCAAAGGGCGGCAGCCGCCCCTTCACCGGGTTCGGGGCTGTTTTTCGTGGTTGGACGGCCGTAGCCGGCCGGGGGACGGCCTCGGCGAAAGTAAGCATGCCCGCCCGGGCCGGCCTGCCAGAAGCTGACGTACCGCCGGCGCCCGCTGGGCACGACTCCGGTGGAAGGGGCTACTTAGAGCGGTTTTGAAGTCAATGTATTGGTTTCGTGGGCGGCGTAGAGGCGCAATATTTTGCGCCTCGTCGTTGCACTAAATCGCCTGGCGGTGCTCGCGCAAGCCGTGCAACGACGAGACGCAAAATGTTGCGTCTCTACGCCGTGTGCACTGACTCCAGAACCGCTCTAACTAACCGGTAAGTCTGGCCACGTGCCGGCTACGGCAGCCGGCGCAGGCCCAGCACCCCGGCGATGATGAGGCCGGTGTAGAACACGGCCAGCCAGGAAAAAGGCTGCTTGAGGTAGAGCACGTCCACGAGCTTGATGCCAACCACGGCCAGCGCCATCCACGCCGCGTAGGCCGACGCCGTGGGAATGGTGCGCATGGCCAGCGACAGAAACGTGACATTCGCCAGCCCAAAGGCCACGTAGGCCAGCAGCGGCAGCAGCGGCAGCAGCGCCGCCGGTTGCGCAAGCGTGTGCAGCCAGTCCACTTCCCGGATGCGCTGCATGTTCAGGGCCTTGAGGCTGTAGGTCCAGCAGACCTCCATGAGCGAGGCCAAAAACAGGTAAATCCAGGGGTTAATCAACGGGGCAGGGCAGCGGTGGGCAGGAGGGCCGGCGCGGCGGCGGCCGGCGCGGGCGAAGTGCCGAAATTACCACCCGGCCGCTGCGCGGGCACGGTGCCGGTGTGCGTTTCGGGCACCGGCCAGCCGTGCAGCGGGCGCAGGGCCGGCACCCGGGCGGTGAGGCCCGCGAGCAGCCGCAGGCGCAGCCCGCGGTAGGCCCGGTACCAGGCCGAGCGGTGGGCCAGGCCGTCCTCGTCGAACCGCGCCACCGAGAACACGTGCTGGGCAAAATAGTCCTTCGGGAAGGCGTAGGGCAGGCCCCATTTCAGGGGCTTGTGGCCGGGCAGGTAGGCCGTGCCGAACAGCCAGTCCCAGAAGGCAAACTTGGTCGAGAAGTTGGCATAAAACACTTCCTCGTGGTCGGCGTGGTGCCAGAGGTGCATTTCGGGGCCGTTGAAAAAATACTGCAGCCGACCCGATTTCACGTTCACGTTGGCGTGAATCCAGATGCCCCACACCGCGTCGATGCAGGCCTTGATGGGCACCACCGCGGGGTCGGCCCCGAGCAGGATAATGGGCGCAAACTCGATGGTTTGGTTGATGATGATTTCGAGCGCATGCGAGCGGGAGCCGGCCAGCCAGTCCACCTGCTTGCCCGAGTGGTGCGCCTCGTGGGTGCGCCAAAACAGCGGGCTGCTGTGCTGGAACCGATGAAACCAGTAGATGTAAAAGTCGTGCGTCACCACAAAAAACAGCACCTGCGCCCAAATTGGCCACCCCGTCACAAAGTGCAGCTTCGAAAAGCCGAAGTGCTGGTCGAGCGGCAGAATGAGGCAATCAAAAATGATGATTTTCAGCGCGTAGCTCTGCACCAGCGTGTAGAGCACGAGGTCGGTCCAGAAGCCTTCCCGGAAAAAGGGCAGGCCTTTGCGGTACGGAATGGCCCGTTCCAGCAGGATGACCACGGCCACCCAACTCAGCAGAATGGCCGTGGTGATGATTTCAACGGGTTGCATGGGTGGGGAGGTGTTGGCGTTTTGTCATCCTCATCTGGCGTACGCGGAGCGAAGGACCCTATTACGCTGAAACAAGTCGTTCAAACGGGGTAAGGTCCTTCGCTGCGCGTACGCCAGATGAGGATGACAAACCGAGTGCGGGTCGGGTTTCAACCCGAACCCACTACCCGTTGTTCGGCGTCAGCTCGCGGCGCAGGCGGCGGCGGGGTTCCAGCTCGCTCTCGTACACGCGCTTTTGGCCGTCGCCGAGGGCTTCTTCCACGTCGCGGATGTCGCGCACGAGCTTGGCCATGCCGCCGGGCTCCACGCTGGCGGCGTGGTCGGAGCCCCACGTGGCGCGGTCGAGGGTGAAGTGGCGCTCCACGAAGCTGGCGCCCAGGGCCACGGCCGCCACGGTGGTGGCCAGGCCCGTTTCGTGGCCCGAGTAGCCAATGGGCGTGCTGGGGAACATCGCCTGCAAGGCCGGCACCATGCGCAGGTTCAGCTCCGCCGGCGGGCAAGGGTAGGAGGAAGTGGAGTGGGCCACCAGCAACTGGTCGAGCCCCACCCAGCCCACGGCCTGCGTGATTTCGGCCAGCGTGCTCATGCCGGTGCTCAGCATCAGCGGGCGCCCGGTGGCGCGCACGCGGTCGAGCAGCGGCCGGTCGGTGAGCGAGGCCGACGCCATTTTGTATAGCACGGGCTCAAATTGCTCGATGAAATCGACCGATGGCTCGTCCCAGCACGAGGCAAACCAGTCGACGCCCAGCGCCCGGCAGTAGTCGTCGATGGCCGTGTACTCGGCTTGCCCAAACTCGGTTTTGCGTTTGTAGTCGATGTAGCTCATGCGGCCCCAGGGGGTGTCGCGCTGCTTTTCCCACTGGTCTTTGGGCACGCACAGCTCCGGGGTGCGCTTCTGGAATTTCACCGCGTCGCAGCCCGCGTGCACGGCCTCGGCGATGAGCTGCTTGGCCAGGTCGAGCGAGCCGTTGTGGTTGATGCCGATTTCGGCGATGATGTAGCACGGCTGGCCGGCGCCAATGGCCCGGTTTTTCCGAAGTTCAACAGCATTCATAAGGCGAGGAGTGAGGGGGTGGAAAGAAGAGAATGAGGCAAATGAATTCGTTTTGTAGCCCGTTCTGCCGGGCCTGCCGAAGCATTGCCGCCGCCGCACTCAATCCGGTTATTCGCGCAGCAGTGCGGCTTCAGCGGGTTCGGCCGGCCGGCCTATCCCGGAACCGGGCTCCGCCGTTTGGCTGGCGATGATGAACTCGGCCAGCTCGCGGAAGCAGCCGTGGCCGCCGGGCACGGTGCACCGAAAGTGGGCCACGGCGCGGGCAAAATCGGTGGCGTCGGCCGGGCAGGCGGCCAGGCCCACCAGGCCCAGGATTTCAACGTCGTTGGTGTCGTCGCCGAGGAAGGCCACTTCCTCGGCCACCAGCCCCAGCCGGGTGAGGATGCTCTGCAGCAGCGTGGCCTTGTCCTTGATGCCGAGGTGCAGCTCGGAAATCTTGAGCTTTTCGGCCCGCTGGGCCACCGAGGGCGATAATTCGCCCGTGACGATGCCCGTGGCCACGCCGTGGTGGCGCAGCCGCTCCACGCCCATGCCGTCGCGGATGTTGAAGCGCTTCATTTCCTCGCCGCGCCCGGAGTAGTACACGCCGCCGTCGGTGAGCACCCCGTCGCAGTCGGTGAGCACCAGCCGGATGCGGCGGGCTTTGGCAGCTAGTTCAAGAGGGGCCATGCGAGCGACGAGGGGGTGAAAAAGCAAAGATGCGGCCAGTGGGGCAGAGAGGGCCAAACGCTGGATTACAAATTTATTACGATTGGGTTGCGGGTCCGGGGCCCGGCATCAAATGGCCGTCCAGCCGCCGTCCACCACCAGGTTGGCGCCGGTCATGTAGGCCGAGGCGTCGGAGGCGAGAAACACCACGGCGCCTTGGTAGTCGGTGGGGGCGGCCATGCGGCCCAGGGGCGTTTTGGCGCTGTACTGCTTAACGAAAAACGCTTCCTGGCTGTTCTCCACGCCGCCGGGTGAGAGCGTGTTCACCCGCACCCCGGCCGGGCCCCAGTACGCGGCCAGGTAACGGGTAAAATTCACCACCGCGCCCTTGGTCATGGGGTAAGACGGGGACTTGAAAAAGGTTTGCTCGCCGGCTTCGTTGCGGTAAATGCTCTGGTCGGGCCCCACGATGCCGTAGGTGCTGGCCACGTTGATGATGGAGCCGTGCCCCTGCCGCGCCATGGGCGTGCCAAATACCTGCGCTGCCAGAAACACGCCCGTCACGTTCACCTCCAGCACCTGCCGAAACGTGGCCAGCGGAAAGTTCTCGAACTTGCTCAGGTCGGCCGCCAGCGCGGGGTTTTCGAACATGTCGTTGATAGCCGCGTTGTTCACCAGCACGTCAATGTGCCCGAAACGGGCCAGCACCTGGTCGCGCGCCGCGGCCAGGGAATCCGGGCGGGTCACATCCGCCGACACCGGCAGGTGGGGCCCGCCGGGCAAGCCCGCCGCCACGGCCGAGGCGGCGGCCAGGTCGAGGTCGGCCACCGCCACGTTGGCGCCGGCTTCGGCCAATGCCGCGCAGTGCTGCCGCCCGATGAGCCCGCAGGCACCGGTGACGATGGCCGTTTTGTTGGCGAGGGAAAAGAGGTTCAAGTTGTCCACTGGATTTTGACTAAAAATTCAGACCGTCATGCCGAGCGCCGCCGAAGCATCTTGCTCGCATCGTTGAACGATTGGGTTGCTGCTGCACGCGAGATGCTTCGGCGGCGCTCGGCATGACGTGCTTTTTACTTCGCCTTCACCGGCGCGGCGTTGGTCACCTTGCGGAACACGGCTTCCACGGGCTCGCCCAGCAGGCGGGCGGCCACGTCGCCGGCCGCAATGGCTTCCTTGAGCAGCGGCAGCACCTCGCGGTAAGCGGCCAGCGTGTGGGCCACGTCGGCGTCGGAGTGCGAGAAACACATGTTGTGAAAGCCGCCCCACAGGATGCCGCGCTTGAAGAGCTCCTGCTGCACGAAGGCCTTTATTTCCATGGGATTGCCGGCCGAGGCGTCGAAGGTGACGATGGTGCGGCAGTCGTAGCCGTAGCACTTGGTGTAGCTGGTCAGGCCCAGCTCGGCGGCGATGTCGTTGTAGCCGTCCTTGAGCTTTTTGCCCTGCTCGGCGAGGCGGGCGGGCACGTTCTGCTCGCGCATTTCGGCGATGGTGGCCAGGGCCGCGGCCATGCTCAGCGCCTCGCCGCCAAAGGTGGTGAAGAAGAAAACGTCCTGCTCGAACAGCTCCATCACGTCGCGCCGGCCGGTGAGCAGGGCAATGGGCATCCCGTTGGCGAAGGCCTTGGAGTACACCGCCAGGTCGGGCGTGATGCCGAAGTATTCCTGCGCGCCGCCCACGGCAATGCGGAAGCCGGTCCACATCTCGTCGAAAATCAGCAGCGTGCCGTTTTCCCGGCACAGCCGGGCCACTTCGTGCAGGAAGTCGTCCTTGGGCGCGTCGAAAATAAACGGCTCCAGAATCAGGCAGGCCACGTCCTCGTCGAGCAAGGCCTTCACCGATTCCAGGTTGTTGTACTCAAACGCGGCCGTCAGGTCCTTGACTGCCTGCGGGATGCCCTTGTCGCGGCTGGTGGTGCCGATGTACCAGTCGTGCCAGCCGTGGTAGCCGCAGCACAGCACCTTGGCGCGCCCCGTGAAGGCGCGGGCCACCCGCACCGCCGCCGAGCACACGTCGGCCCCGGTTTTGCTGATGCGGATGCTTTCGGCGTTGGGAATGATTGCGTGAATCAGCTCCGACAGCTCCACCTCCAGCTCGTGCATCATCGAAAACGTGATGCCGTCCTGCAGCTGGGCCCGGATGGCGTCGTCGACCCGCGGGTAGGCGTAGCCGAGCGAAATGGGGCCGATGCCCATTTGGTAGTCGATGAATTCGTTGCCGTCCACGTCCCAGATGTGCGCCCCGGCGCCGCGCTTCACGTACTTCGGGCTCACGCCCTTGGTGTATTGGCCGGGCCCTTTGGCTAGGGTCTGGGTCACGGGCGTCATGATTTTCTGCGCCCGGGCGTAGAGTTCGTCCGACTTAGTGATGTCGGGGTATGCGGCGTTGAAAGAAACGGTGTTGGGCATGGTTGGTATTGTCATCCTGAGCATTCCGCGGATGAAGCGGCGACGAAGGACCTTATCACGACCGCGCCGCAGTGGGTTATAAATCCTGACGCCGGCAGCCGTGATAAGGTGCTTCCTTCGTCAGCATGACAAATGGCTAAGACGGATTACTCGGCAAATTGATTTTCGCGCACCGCCGGGCCGGCCGCAATGGCGGCGCCCGACTCGCCCAGTGCCGCCGCGATGCGGCGCGCAATGTGCTGGCCGGTAAAGCCTTCGTGCTCCAGTACGGCGCTCAGGCGGCCGGGGCGGTACCACCGCTCCTCGAGCGCTAGCGGCAGCACGCGGGCCGTGAGCTGGTGGCGCAGCAGCACCTCGGCCAGGATGGAGTACAGCCCGCCGGTGACGAAATGGTCCTCTACCGTCACCAGCAGCGAGCCGCGGCGGGCCACGGCCAGCAGCGCGGCTTCGTCGATGGGCTTGAGGCTGCGCAGGTTAATCAGCCCCACCGACTTGCCCTGGGCCTGCAGCAGCGCGCAGGCCACCAGCGTTTGCTCGAACAGCATGCCGTAGGTGAGGATGGTGACGTCTGTGCCCTCGGCCACGATTTCGGCCTTGCCAATTGTGAAAGGTTCGTGCGCGTAGGTGGCCGGGCGGGTGTTGATGCGCACGTAAGCCGGCGCGGGCGAGGCCCAAATGGCGGGCAGCATGGCCAGCATGTCGGCCTCGTCGGCCGGCGCAAACACCGTCATGCCGGGGATGCCGCGCATCAGGCTCACGTCCTCGATGGCCTGGTGCGTGGGCCCGTTGCCGTCGGAAAGGAAGCCGGGCACGAAGCCGCTCAGCTTTACCGGCAGCCGGCCGATGCCCACGTCGGTGCGGATAAATTCGAAGGCCCGCAGCGTGAGAAACGTGGCCAGCGCGTGCACCACCGGAATGCGCCCGCGCAGGGCCAGCCCGGCCGCCGCGCCAATCAGCGTTTGCTCCGTGATGCCCGTGTCGATGAAGCGCGGGCCGAGCACGGCGGGCAGGCTGCGGATGAGGGCCCGGTTTTCGGCCGTCATCACCACCAGCCGCTCATCGGCCAGGGCGGTTTGCTTGATGAGTTCTTCGTAGTTCATACTTTTTGAATCGTTGAAAATCGGCTGTCATCCTGAGCGCAGCGAAGGACCTTATCACGTCTGGACGACTTGTTCAATCTTGATAAGGTCCTTCGCTGTGCTCAGGATGACAGACGGTGTTGGTTACCGCACCGTCAGGGTTTCGCTGGTCAAATTCGTGGCTTCCTGGCTGTGCAGCTCGCGCAGCAGTTCTTCCACTTCCTCCGAGGAAAAGTTGCAGAACCAGCGGTCGGCGCGGGCTTCGATGCTGGGCAGGCCCCGGCCGCGCACCGTGTCGCAGATGATGACCGAGGGCTTCGTTTCGGAAAAGGGCAGGGCCGAGAAGGCTTCCTCCAGCGCCGTGAAATCGTGCCCGTCAATCCGCCGCACCGCGCAGCCGAAGGCTTCGAACTTGGGGGCCAGCGGCTCCAGCGGAATCAGGTCCTCGGTGGCCACGTTGGCCTGGAAGTGGTTGCGGTCGACTACGAGCGTGAGGTTGTTTACTTGGTGGGCGCTGGCCACGAGCAGGGCCTCCCACACCGTGCCTTCGTTCAGCTCGCCGTCGCCGGTGATGACGACGATTTTGTTGCTTTGCCCGCGCATCCGGCAGTCCATCGCCACGCCCAGGGCCACGCTGGGCAGGTGGCCGAGCGAGCCCGAGTGGAATTCCACGCCCGGCACGTGCCGGTTGGGGTGCCAGTAAATGTGGTCGTCGGTGCTCAGGTGCTGGGCCAGGCGCTCCCGGGTCATGAAGCCCAGCTCGACAAACGTGCCGTAGAGGGCGGGCACGTCGTGGCCTTTGCTCAGGAACAGGTAGTCGCGGGCGGGGTCCGTCAGGTTGCCGGGGCGCACGTTCAGGCAGTCGGCGTAGAGGTACACCAGCAGGTCGGCGCAGCTCAGCGAGGCGCCGGTGAAGCAGCCGCCGTCGGTGCTGAGGCGCACGATGTGCTCGCGCACGCGCAGGGCCAGGGCTTCGAGTTCGCGGCGTTTGGAATCGGTCATGGGGAAGAAGGAGAGGGGCGCAGCTGTTTGGTTTGGGCCGCGTCCACGGTAGTCAGCTCGTCGAGGTGGTTGCGGTACCAGTTCACGCCCGCCAGGTGGGCGTTGAGGGCGGCAATGTCGGGCCGTTCGGCCAGCAAATGTAGAATGTCTTCCAGCCCGAACCCGGGCTTGGCCGGATGCAGGGCCTCGTACACGGCGCTGATGAAGGCGTAATCTTCGGGGTAATCAATCGTCCAGCGGTGCGTCATCGAATAGTCGCGGCCCCCGGCCCAGGCCATGTTGCCCAGCCGGAAGCGCCCGGGGTTCTCCCAGAAAAACGGCGTGGTGTGCTCGCGCTCCAGCGGCCGGCGGGCCTCGCGCCAAGCCGTTTCCAGCGCCGTCATGGGCATTATTTCCACGTCGTTGCCGTCGGGAAAGGTCGCGGGGTGGAGGTTGCTCACGAAATCGTAGCGGCCGGCATTCGCTACATAAAAGCCCAGCACCTGGTCAATCACGGCCGGGTCGATGAGCGGGCAGTCCGACGGAATTTTGAGCACCACGTCGGCGCCGTAGTGGCGGGCGGCCCGGTAGTGGCGGTCGAGCAAATCCAGCGCATCGCCGCGGAAGCATTCCAGGCCGTGGGCGGCGCAGCAGGCCGCCACGGCGTCGTCGGCGGGCGCGGTGGTGGTGGCCACCACCACCGCGCCCGCCAGCTGCGCGCGTTGCACCCGCTCCGCCATGCGCACCAGCAGCGGCTGGCCGGCCAGCGGCAGCAGCACCTTGCCCGGCAGGCGCGACGAGCCCATGCGGGCCTGCACTACGATTAGGATTCGAGCCATGCTGCTTGTCGGTTACTGGTTGTCATGCGGCTCGCCTGCTGCCGCTGCGCACTGCGAGACACCGCGTTTCAACGCTGCGAAACACTGCGGGAAACCGGCCACGCGCCGCTCTCGGCGCCCTCCGCGCCCTCCGCCGCGAAGTCTTCGGCCCGGTGCTGCCGCAGGAATTCGGCCCCGCTACCCGCAAAGCGGGCAAAGCCTCGGCAGATGGCCGCGATGCGGCGCGCCGAGGTGCCCCCGTTCTGCCAGGGCTGCTTGCGCTTCAGGTCTTCCACGTCGAAGTAGGAGTGCACCGGCTTGCCCAGCGCCAGGCCCACGTACACCACCGTCGAGTATTGGGTAATCAGCTCGGCGCAGTTGGCAATCATGTGGTCGGTGTTGCCTTCGGTGTAAATCAGGGTGCCGGGCGGGGCGTATTGCTTGATTTCGGCCACGGCCCGGGCCGTTTTCTCGTTGGGGTGCAGCTTGAAGATGAGGGGCCGGCCGGCGGCGATGCGCGTGCAGCGGGCGATGAATCTGCGGCGGTTGTCGGGGGTGTAGGTCTCGCGCAGGTCGGAAGTGGCCACCAGCACGTAACCGCGGTGGGGGAAGTCGTTGTCGCGCAGCTTGGCCACGTCGTCGAAGTTGGGGATGCCCGTGACGATGAGCTTATCGGCAGAAACGCCCACGTAGGCAAAGTGCTGTTGGTAGCCTTCGGAGGCCACGCAGTAGATGTCGCAGCAGTTGGCCAGGCCGTTCAGCGCCGTGCCGATGGCCAGGATGGGCATCCAGTTCAGCCGGCGCACCAAGCGGGCCCACCGGTTGAGCGGGTCGGTCATGCCTTCCTGCACAAACACGGTTTTGGTGGTGCGCACCAGCGGCCAGGGCACGATGACGTCGGAGCAGCACACCACCAAATCGTAGGTATTCCCAAACTGCCGGCCCTCAAAGTCGTTGGGCAAGCCGTGGTCGGCCAGGTACTTGTCGGCCTTGGCCTTGATTTTTCCGGTGACGATGGTGGGGTTCAGTCCGCCCGTCCACAGCAGGAACCGGTAAAAGCCGCGCATCCAGCCGTCGTAGTACAGTTGGCTGAAACAGGGCTCAAACTCGTCTTCGAGCAACTGCGCGATTTGGTGCATCTGCGTGGTTTGATTGGGCGAGCCGATGAGAAACAGGGCCTTTTTTCGGGTCATGCAGCAAGAAACAAGGAAACCAGCAAACGGTCAATGGTGGCGTTTATTTTCCGGTGCCGGAAGGGGCTAAAGCCGCGGGAACAGTCAGCGCCGCGCCGTTTCCCGGGAGGGCGTGAAATAACGCGGGACGACCCACTGGAGCGGCACCCCCGCGGTTACCTAATTGTGAAGGTTGCGCGGCGGCCGGGCAAACGCTTGGTTGACAAGCGCCCTCCCGGTGCATCGGCGGGCATTGGCCCGGCTTAAGGGCCCGTACCTCTCGGCATTGGGCGGGTCAAGTGGCGGCTTGTTTACGTGTTATCAAATTATTAACTAAAGCCATTACCGCCCTTCCGGGGTTGCGAAGCCGCGGCGGAGGGACTAGATTTGTGGTTGATATTTTCACTGTAGGATGATGGAATCGGCAAACATGCCCTCCTGTCTCGAGGGTGGAGAGCCCGGGATAAACCGGCCTTTGGCTGGCTAACTGCTCCTTGGAGGTTCGAGTCCTTCTTCTACAGCGCGCCGAAAAAGCCTGCTTCCTGCCCCGGAAGCAGGCTTTTTTGTTATTCGCGGGCCCGAAAGCAGGGGCGGCGTAGCGGCCATCGCCGTTGTAAAGTAGCTTAGCGCCCTGAACCAACCCTGCATTCTTCGCTGCTCATGCCCGCCCTGCTTTCTTATTTGTCCATGCCCACGCCGTGGCGGCAGTGCCAGGGCCTCCGGGCCCTGGCGCTCGGGTTGCTGCTGGGCCTGAGCGCCCCCGCCCGCCTGCTGGCCCAGCCCGCCGCTCCGCCCGCCACCGCCACGCTTTTGCGGCCCGCGGCCGTATTCGATGGCCAAGCCCTGCACGCCGGCTGGGCCGTGCTGGTCGAAAACGATAAAATCACGGCCGCCGGGCCCGCCGCCCAAGTGGCCCTGCCCGCCGGCGGCACCGCGCTGGACCTGCCCGGCCTCACGCTGCTGCCCGGCCTCATCGAAGGGCATTCGCACCTGCTGCTGCACCCCTACAACGAAACGCCCTGGAACGACCAGGTGCTGCTCGAATCGCAGGCGCTGCGGGTGGCGCGGGCCACGGCCCACGCCCGGCGCACGCTGCTGGCCGGCTTCACCACGGCCCGCGACCTGGGCACCGAAGGCGCCGGCTACGCCGACGTGGGCCTGAAGCAGGCCATCAACCAAGGCCTCATCCCCGGTCCGCGCCTGCTGGTGGCCACCCGCGCCCTGGTGGCCACGGGCAGCTACGGCCCCAAGCTGGCCGCTGACGTCGACGTGCCCCAGGGCGCCCAGGAAGCCGACGGCGTGGACGGCATCGTGCGGGCCGTGCGCGAACAAATCGGCAAGGGCGCCGACCTCATCAAGGTGTACGCCGACTACCGCTGGGGGCCCAACGGTACGGCCCAGCCCACGTTTTCGCAGGAAGAGCTGACGCTGATTGTGCAAACGGCGCGCTCGGCGGGCCGGGGCGTGGTGGCCCACGCCACCACGCCCGAGGGCATGCGCCGCGCCGTCCTGGCCGGGGTCGAAACCATCGAGCACGGCGACGACGGCACGCCGGAGATTTTCCAGTTGATGAAAAAACGCGGCGTGGCCCTGTGCCCCACCGTGGCGGCCGGCGATGCCGTGGCGCAGTACAAAGGCTGGCACAAGGGCCAGGACCCCCTGCCGCCGCGCCTGCAGCAAAAGCACCAAAGCATGGCGGCGGCAATCAAGGCCGGCGTCACGCTGGCCATGGGCGGCGACGTGGGCGTGTTTGCCCACGGCGACAATGCCCGCGAAATGGAGCAACTGGTGCACGACTACGGCCTCACGCCGCTGCAAGTGCTGCAGCAAGCCACCAGCGGCAACGCCCAGATTTTCCGCCTCGCCGACCGCGGCAGCATCCGCCCCGGCCTGCTGGCCGACCTCGTGGCCGTGGCCGGCGACCCCACCCAGGACGTGGACGCCCTGCGCCACGTGCAATTGGTGATGAAGGGCGGCGTGGTCTACAAATAAGCAGTTAGAGCGGTTTTGGAGTTGGTGCACACGGGCACGGTGTCGGGGCGGGGCTTGCCCCCGCCCGTCGTTGAACAAAATCGTTGTACGGGCGCGAATGGCGGGCGAGGGCAAGCCCCGCCCCTACGTACACCGACTCTGAAACCGCTCTAAGTTGCTGGCCAAAAGTAAACGGGCACGCCATCCCGCGTAATCCGCTTTACGTCAGCCGGAAAGCTAACGGCTCACCATTTAGCAATCGGACAGAGCGGGCCTGACTACTGCCTGCCCATTACCGACTTTTCTCGGGTGCCGAAGCTATTGCACGTGGCGCACGCTGCCTCGCCACTGGCTTGCGAGGTGGCCCCCGTGCATTGCCCTGGTAGCGCACGTCGCTGCCGCCCGAGGCGCTGGACGACAGCGCCCATCGACCGTCAACGTGCAATCCGAAAACATTTCCGCTGGCTGGTCTTACTTCACCGCTGCCCTGACCGTCACCCTTTAGCCGCCGTGTCTCCCTTCCCTGTGGAGAGGCCGCGGCCGTGGCAGACAATATATTTAATAAATATATTATATTAATAATAAATATTTTTGTAAGTTTGTTAAGTACCCTGCTGCCGAGGGGCTCAAGACCGACGGAGGGCCCCCACTTGTTTTCCCTGGTTCAGGTTAAAGTTTGTCTGGAGGAAGGCTTCCTTCGATAACAGTGCGCCTTTCATCCGCGACTTGTTCACCATAAACCCTTAACGCCATGAAGCCACTCTTAATGATTAACCGGCAGACGGTTACCCACCTGTTCGTACTTTTCTTTGCCGGTTTGCTCGTCTTCGGTTGCAAACAAGGGACAACCGAGCCCCCGCAAGCACCAGATGCCAGCCAGGCAAAAGCCGACCTGGTTTTTGACTGGTACAAGCTGATGGCGAAACTGGAACTGCGTAACAACCCGCAACCCGTTATTCTTGCCAACAACCGAAACTATGCCTACGTCGGGGTGGGCCTTTACGAAGCCGTGCGCCCCGGCCTGAGAGGGGCGGAGGGCTTGTCTTCCAAACTGTACCAAATGCCCGCCATGCCGGCACCGGCGCAGGGCCAGGATTTTGTATGGGGGGCAAGTGCCAACGCTGCGCTGGCCAGTCTGTTCAAGCAACTGTTCGTGAACCTGAGCGCTGCGGACAAGGTACGTATCGACTCGCTGGAAACCGCCTATAACGACAAGCTCACGGCGGTGGCGGGCAGGGCTGCCGTTGACCAGTCGCAAGCTTTTGGGCGCTCCGTTGCCACAACGATTTATAACTGGTCCAGCACCGACAATTTTAACTTGTCCAGCCAAGGGTATGTGCTGCCGGTGTTTCCAGGTTCCTGGGTACTCACGCCACCGGCTTTCGCTGCTCCGGTGGGCTGTTATATAAAGGACAGCCGGCCATTTCTGGCCTCCAGCCTGACGGCCACCGCGCCTCCCCTGCCGTTTCCTTATTCCGAGAATCCTTCCTCTGCCTTCTACCAAGAAGCAATGGCCGTTTACCAATCGGGAAGGACCCTGACCTCAGACCAAAGGGATATAGCCCGGTGGTGGGCCGACGCGGGCGGGGCCGGCGTAGGAGTTCCGGCCCCCTACCATACGCTGTCCATTGTAGCCCAGGTAATGGCAAGCAAGCAGGCCACGCTGGGGCAGGTAGTCGAAGCGTATGCCAAAGTGGGTATTGCAATGAAGGACGGCCCAATTAATACATTCAGGGCAAAGTACCAGTATAACCTTATTCGGCCGGTTACTTACATCAATCGAAACATTGACCCCACCTGGGTAGCGCTCTTGGCCACCCCTCCTTACCCGGAATACCCTTCCGGGCTAGTCGGCATCACCGCTCCCGTGATGCAGGTGTTGGTCAGAGAATTTGGGGACATCCCGGTCACAGATAACGCCTATGGCTGGCGCGGTTCGGCTCCCCGGCAGTATGCGTCTATTTCGCAAATGATGGAGGAGCAATCTATTTCCAGAATCTACGCGGGCTTCCATTACCCGTCTACCCAAACCATTTCGCTGCAGGTAGGCCGGAGCTTGGGCAATACCATCGCAGACCTCAAATTACTCCCAAAATAATACGGGCCGCACTCGCCAGCACGTACGCCCCACCACAAGTGAGGTGGTCAGGAAATGGTAGGCAGAAAAACACAGGTCCTTCTTCCGCCGGCCATTTCTAAACCATCTCAGTAGAAGAAAAAGAAACCGCTTGAGCCGCTAAATGAACGCCGGTTGTTTTTCCCTCTACCCACTTGCCACGCGGCCAGCAGTGCGTTTAGTCGCGCTTGCCCTTAAGCATGGTTTTCAGCGCGGCCAGCTCGTCGCGCAGCTTGGCGGCTTGCAGGAAGTCGAGCTCCTTGGCGGCGGCTTCCATCTGCTTCTCGGTGGTTTTGATGAGCTTTTCCAATTCGGCGCGGTTCATCATGGCCACCACGGGCTCGGCGGCCAAGGCCAGGGCGCCGTCGTCGGGGCCGGCGTAGGCCTGGGGCTCGATGACGCGGTAGTCGGAGAGCGAGGTTTGGCCCAGGATTTCGGCGTGGCTCTTGCGCACGGTGCGCGGCGTGATGCCGTGCTCTTCGTTGTAGGCGGCCTGGGTGGCGCGGCGCCGGTTGGTTTCATCAATGGCCCGCTGCATGGAGCCCGTCATGCGGTCGGCGTACATGATGACCTTGCCCCGGTCGTTCCGCGCGGCGCGGCCCATCGTCTGAATCAGGCTGCGCTGGTCGCGCAGGAAGCCTTCCTTGTCGGCATCCAGAATGGCCACCAGGCTCACCTCGGGCAGGTCGAGGCCTTCGCGCAGCAGGTTCACGCCGATGAGCACGTCGATTTCCCCCAGCCGCAGCTTGCGCAGAATTTCCACGCGGTCCAGCGTTTTCACGTCGGAGTGCACGTATTCCACCTTGATGCCGAGGCGGTCCATGTACTTGCTCAGCTCCTCGGCCATGCGCTTGGTGAGGGTCGTCACCAGCACCCGGTCACCCATTTTCACGCGGTTGTCCACCTCGTCCAGCAGGTCGTCAATCTGGTTCACGCTGGGCCGGATGTCGATTTCCGGGTCGAGCAGGCCGGTGGGGCGGATAATCTGCTCCACCACCACGCCGCCGGCCTGGGTCAACTCGTAATCGGAGGGCGTGGCCGACACATACACCGCCTGCCGGTACATGCTCTCGAACTCGTTGAAGGTTAGCGGCCGGTTGTCCAGGGCCGAAGGCAGGCGGAAACCGTACTCGATGAGGGCGGTTTTGCGGCTGCGGTCGCCGCCCCACATCGCCCGGATTTGGGGCATGGTGGCGTGGCTTTCGTCCACCACCAGCAGGTAGTCGTCGGGAAAGTAATCGAGCAGGCAGAAGGGCCGCGAGCCCGGCGTGCGCCCGTCGAAGTAGCGCGAGTAGTTCTCGATGCCCGAGCAGTAGCCCAGCTCCCGAATCATTTCTAAGTCGAATTCCGTGCGCTCCAGGATGCGCTTGGCTTCGGAGTCGCGCCCCTCCTTTTCGAAGTAGGCGTGCTGGAGCACCATGTCGTCCTGAATCTGCTTGATGGCCGAGTTCAGCGTTTCCTTGCCGGTCACGAACAGGTTGGCCGGGTACAGGGCCACGCCGTTGGCTTCGTCCGAGAGCTTCTTGCCGCTGATGGGGTCAATTTTGTGCACCGACTCGATTTCGTCGTCAAAAAAGTAGATGCGAAACGCGTAGTCGGCGTAGGCCGGAAACACATCCACGGTGTCGCCCTTCACCCGAAACGTGCCGCGCGAAAACTCCACTTCGGTGCGCGAGTACAGAATCTGCACGAACTGGTAGAGCAGGTTATTGCGCGTGTAGCGCATCCCTGGTTTTAGGAAAATGACGTTTTTAGCGAATTCCTCGGGGTTGCCAATGCCGTAGATGCACGACACCGAGGCAATGACGATGATGTCGCGCCGCCCGCTGAGCAGGGTGGAAGTGGTGTGCAGCCGCAGCTTCTCAATTTCGGCGTTGATGGCCAGGTCTTTCTCAATGAAGACGTCGGTGCTGGCGATGTAGGCTTCCGGCTGGTAGTAGTCGTAGTAACTGATGTAATACTCGACGGCGTTGTTCGGAAAAAACGCCTTGAACTCGCCGTACAGCTGGGCGGCCAACGTTTTGTTGTGGCACAGCACCAGCGCCGGCTTGCCCGTTTGGGCAATGACGTTGGCCATGGTGAAGGTTTTGCCCGTGCCGGTGGCGCCCAGCAGCACCTGCGAGTGCTCGCCGTTGTTCACGCCCTCCACGAGCTTGGCAATGGCCGTGGGCTGGTCGCCGGTTGGTTTGAATTCAGAGGTCAGTTGGTACTCCATGCAACGGGAAAGGTAGGCCGAAATGGTCAGCCTACCTTAACCCGAATCAAGGATAATGGGTTTCGCAGAAATTGGAAAAGGATGGGTAAGCCAATGACGTTCTTTCACCCCATCACCCCATCACCTCACTTCCCAAATTCCACCCCCACCTCCAGTCCGAAGCCGTAGGCCCGGCTTTCGTGCAGAAAATTCTGCGCCGGGTGGGCGTTCAGCGAGGTCAGCCCCACTTCGGCCGTGGGGCCGGCCGTGAGGGCCCAGCTGCCGACGCCGGGGCGGTACTGCACGCCCACCGCGCCGCGCGCCGTGCCCAACAACCGGCGATAAGGCGTGCCGGCCGAAGTGATGGAATAGGTGCGGGTGGCTTCGGGGTCGCCGGCTACCTCGCCGCGCACGCCCAGCAGGGCCGTCACCACGCCCCCCAGGCGGCCGTAAAGGCTCCAGCCGCGCTTCACAGGGTTGGTGTAGCGCACCTCGATGGGAATGCCGGCCGTGCGGTAGCGAAAATCCGTGGGGTGCGGCTCCCGAACGGCGAACGGATTCAAGTCGAACAGCTGTTCGCCTACGAAAGCATACGACGAAGAAGACTGCGCCGTGGCTTGGCCAAATTCGGCCCCGGTAGCCAAGGACCAGTGCCCCTTGAGGTGGCGCGTGGCGAGCAGGGCAATGCGCTGGCTGAGGCCGGGCCGAAGGTTGGCGCGGTACTCGGCGGCGGCGGTTTCGGTCAGGGCCGGGGAGTTGTCGCCAAAGATGGGTTCGTGGCTGTAATCGTACTCCGGGGCAATGCCGGCCCGCGAAAAGTTAACGTTGGGGTTGAAGAGCCCGGCCGTGTAGCTGGCGCCGTAGCGCCATTTGTGCAGGGCCGGAACCGCTTCAAGCGCTGGGGTAGGCAGCGGCGCCAAGCCGGCCGGCAAAGCCGCCAACTGGTTCAGGGCCAAGCTAGCCGGGCGGGTTGCAAGCATACTTACCTCCTCTGCCGCGGCCGGCGTGAAGGCCGCCGCTGCCAAGCCGGTTTCCGCGGCGCCAGCGGCCGCCGTGGCGCCACCTGCCCCGGCCCCAAAGCCCGCCGCTTGGGCTATCTGGCCATGGCCAGCAGCGCCAGTTGCAAGAAGCTGATGCGCGCGCGCGTCCCTGTCTGCCACGCGGCTGGCAGCGCCGGCATCCGTAACCCCAGCGCCGCGCCCGGCCAGGGCCGGCCCATCGGCACTGGCGGCCACGCGCCCAGCCGCCGGCCAGGCAGTGCCTTGGCCGGGACGAGCCGTCGCCAACCCGGATTCGGCGTAGCGAGCCGTTGAAGTAGCTGCCATCGCCCCGCGTGCCGCCTCACTAGTGCGTCCGGGCATTACCCCCGTCGTTTCTCGGTTGCGGCTCAATGAAATGCCAGCAACGCCGGCCACTGGAGGAACCGTGGTCGTAGGTGCTGCTCCAGCAACTTCTTTTGCTTGCCCCGTTGGGTAATTTGCCGACTGTTCGTTAGCGGTGGTCGGGTCCGGGGCGCCAATGGCCGGTGCGCCGGTGCGCCCGGTACCGGTAGTGCCGGCCAATTGCCCGGCGCCCAGGCCGGCGTCGCGCCGCGCCCACCAGCCGGTGCCGGCCAGCGTGGCCAGCAGCAGGCTGGCCGCGGCCACCCAGCGCGTGGCGGCCAAGCGCCGGCGGTAGGTCTCGTTTTGGCGCACCAGCAGCGAATTATCAATCTGGTCCCACAGCACGGCGCGTGGGGGCCGGGCGGCCTCGTCGCCGAGGTGGTGGCGGAATAATTCCTCCAGGCTGCCGGTGGTTTTGGGCGTAGCGTTGTCTTCGATAGGATTAGCTGACATGGCGGGTTGGGGCACCGCGGCGCTCCAGTTTAGTTTGCAGGATGACCCGGGCGCGGGAATATTGCGACTTGCTCGTGCCCTCGGTGATGCTTAATAATTCTCCAATTTCTTTGTGGTTGTAGCCTTCGATGGCGTAGAGGTTAAACACCATGCGGTAGCGCGGGGCCAGTTCCTGCACCATTTCCAGAAGTTCCTGGAAGTTGAAGTTGCTCAGGGTAAATTCCTCGCTGGAAAGGGTTTCGGGGTAGTCGCCGTCGCTCACCGCCACCAGCGAGGCGTTGCGGCGGTGCTGGCGCAGGGCCGCGTTAATCATGATACGGCGAATCCAGAATTCCAGCGGGCACTCGCGCCGGAAACTGGCCAAGGTGCGGAACACCGTCAGAAAACCTTCCTGCAGCACGTCCTCCGCTTCGAAGGTGGTTTGGGCGTAGCGCAGGCACAGGGCCATCATCTTGCCGGCGTACCGTTCGTAAAGCTGTTTCTGGGCCAGT
>Ga0209724_1001387_pt1 | contig 22032 bp, 24 predicted proteins | sample grotaG_FD_184143 | JGI IMG/M metagenome (GOLD analysis project Ga0209724, IMG submission 184143) | Glacier valley bacterial and archeal communities from Borup Fiord, Nunavut, Canada, to study Microbial Dark Matter (Phase II) -... | ecosystem: Environmental > Aquatic > Freshwater > Ice > Glacier ...
CCATAAACGGGTAGTATGTCAAGCAGGTTTTTCATTTAAGTAATTGCTTTTTTAAAAGAACTATTGAATAGCTTTTAATGACCTTGGGTACTGCTTTTCTGGCAACCTTTTTCATTAAGCCAAATTCACCGTATGTACGGCTGAGTTTATATACATACATGAATAAGGCTGTTGAGAGGGAAACAATTACGGCAAGACAAATAAATACATTTACACCGATGATGTGATGATGGCAAAGAGTACTAACAAAGCAACAAGCCCACCGCCCAAGTACCAGATGTATTGTGCTTTTAGCCCCTTAAACTCGATGGGCTTGTTGATGCCTTTGTTGATTTGATATATGCTATTGGTCATATTTTCACTCCTCACATTTTTTACCAGTAGTGTTAAGGAAAATAACTGCAAAAATTTATCCAATAGAGAATGATGGAGAGGTAAACGGGGTAGGACAACCCCGGCATGTAGATTGAAAATGAGAGACATAATTAAAAAAATAACTAAAAGGGAATCAAGGCAGGAAATTTCTATTTATCAACAAGTTTTTTCAAAATACTTAATGATTTAAAATTTGAATGTTGATTTAAAAGATACGTACGTAATGTCTTTACCGCTACCTGTGGCTTTAGGATAGCTTCCCGGTTTAAAGTAAGACACGTCAAAAGAAAATAATAGATTTTTTGTTAGTTGATAGTTAGTTTCAACAACATAAAATTCACCCAATGTTTTTTTGTTTGTGTTAAAATCCAAAGCTGGTCTTGGCCTGTTTTGTACCATACCCGGCGAATACGTTCCATCCTGATCACTATTTCTTGCAAGGATGAACATCTCTGCTAAAACATTCAACTTTTGTACAGGGTTTATTTTTATGTACGGATTTAAGCTGATGATATTTGAAGCCCCAATAGGAACTGCAAGGCCATAAGCAGGTTTGGCATACAGTAAATTGTAGGTATTTAATTTGTTGTCGTTCCTGTTTTTATCTCCTGAAGTTACATTGGCCGCAAAACCAACAATGCATTTTTTACCGGGTAGTACCATTATATTTACGTCTGCTAAAATATTGAATGCGCTAATTGTTAAATCGTTGAATTTGCCAGATTGATAAGCGCCTTCTGCTTCAAAATTAATTTTTGCAAGTTTGAAAATAAACGTAACCCAAAGGTCTGCCTGTTTTCTAACCCGGCTTGATAGTTGTATTTTCTCAATTTAGAATGAAAATTAACTGCGTAATAATCTAAGCCGATTTTGCGACCGGAAAAGTATTGAGTGCCGTACATACCAATCAATGATTCTTTGAAACTTTGGTCATCAAAAACGTATTGTTTTGAAATTACTTTTGACGCTGCGATAAAGTCAATCCCTCCGTTTTTAAATGCTTTTTTTATTATAAGGCCATCAAATGCCTGTCTCGTGTTTGGGCCTTCCCTTACCGTTAGTAACCGGTGATTGCCGTATAAAAACTCTTGTCTTCCTAATCTTAATTTCCAGTTATTTAATTTGATTTCAACAAAAGCCTGATGCAGGCTTAATTGGTTTTCATCAATTTCGGGAACAACCGGATTGTTATAAAAAATGCGAAGGGTGTTGTTGAGTTGAATAAATAACCTGACGTGATCTCCTAATTCAATATTTGAATGCAGCATAAACCGATGCCAAAGCTGGTTGGCTGAAATGTTTTTATAGGTGGATGGTACATCTCCAAAATTTATATTTTTATAGATTTGAAATTGCTCTCTTAATTCGCCACCAAATGAAATGTTCTTTCTATTTCCAATGGAAATATATTTCAATTGCTCCAGCCCTTTTTTCAGACTATCATTTTTTAAATGAGAAAAATCATCATCATAGCGCAAAAGACTGATCTTGTTTTGTGCTGCGGAAGATGAAACTATCATTGTAAATACAATCGTTATCCTAAACATTAAATAATTAAGGTTCTTCATAAATATTTTGATTTGTTTTTTATTAATCAATATTTTATTGATACTTTTTTTAAAGCAAATTCATAAACGCAAGCCATTATCAATATCAATAACGATCTGCGGTTACTCTTGCTTTCAGGGATAAATATTAATACGGTTTTATTATCTGTCCTGTGTTGGCACCGAATACAGATTTACGGAAGCCAAACTCCAGTTGCTGCATGGTTACGGGAATATCTCCAGGGAAGTATGGGAAATAGTGGGGTGAATTTTCAATAACAGTAGGACTCACTGCATTGATGCGGATACCATTTTCCAATTCAATGGCCGCTGCTCTTACAAACCCTTCAACTGCTCCGTTGGCAGCAGATGCATTGGCAAAGTTTTTCTGCGGATCATGTGATAATGCGCCGGTAATTAATGTGAATGATCCTTTAGGATTGATGTAATTTTGACCAATCAGTACTAGGTTGATCTGGCCCATCATTTTTCCTTCCACACCTTGCCTGAAAGACACATCATTCAACTTCTTCCAGGGGCCTACATAGGTTGGGCCTGCGGTAGAAATAAGTGCATCAAAAGCACCTACCTGCTTAAACATGTTTTCAATCGATTCTGTAAAAGTAATATCTACCTGGATGTTTCCGCCTTTGAAAGCGGCAGTAAATACTTCATTTTCTTTTTCAAATGCACTGGTTAAGTGCTTTCCCATAGTGCCTGATGCACCAACGATGATAATTTTCATTTTTGTAAATTTTTAATTATTTATTTACACAAAATTAATTTCACCGGCAGGAGTATAATAGGACAATGATGCAGTTGTGCAGGACTTATGCAGGATTATGACGGAATGCTTCGGGTGAGTACCCGGTTTGCTTTTTGAAGAATCGTATAAAATAAGAAACGTCTTCATAACCGAGCAAGTCGGCTATATCTTTTATTTGATTGGGGGTTGCCAGCAGGTTTCTTTTGGCTTCAAGTATGATATGATCATTGATCAATTCTGATGCTGTTTTGCCAATTGATGATTTCGTGATTTCATTAAGCTGGTATGGAGATAGGTTCATCAGATCTGTGTATTGAGATACCTGCTTGTGGGTGGTAATGTGTTTGTCCAGCAGTTCTAAAAATTCTTCCAGACGTTCCTGTGTATATGGATTAACATTGGTTGATGGGCCATTAGGATTAGGGCTTTGCCTTACAAATTCAATAAAGAAAATATCAAGGCTGGCTTTAATAACATCCTGGAATCCTTCCTCGTTATCAGTGAACTCCAGCAATATATTTGTTAATATTTCAAGCAATTTTTCAAACCTGTTTATCTCAAGTTTACAATAGTTTTTATTACTGGCCTTTCGTAATCGCTGAGTAGACAGCTTGTTTGTAGGATGGTAAAATTCGGCATCAAATTCTACGATGTATCCGGTGGAATCTGCTTTCAAATGAAGCTGATGCACCTGGCCTGGTCGCATAAAGAAAACAGCATTATCAATAACATCATAAGTTGTAAAGTCTATTTCATGCGTACCCTCGCCTTTTTGCAAAGCGATAATAAAAAAGAAATCGTGCCTATGCAATTCGTGAAATAAATCTTCTTTGTCAAGCAGATCCTCAACTTTGCGTATTTTGAAGCGCCCGGTAGTCGGAAGTTCCTGTTGATTTGTAGTGATCTGTCTTATGGGAATTTTCTTCATTGTAGCTTTATTACTCTCAACCCTATGTTCTTACTTCATGTTGGTTCTTTGTAATTTTCCAAAATTGAAACTGATTAAAAACATAAGTTGAAGTTAACAACTAAAAGCCAAACCAGCCTGCCGATCCATTATCCAGGATATTTAGCTTACTATATTTTAAAATTCTTCAAAAATCATATTCTTACTTACTACCATGCCGGCCGTTGTACCTATCGCTACAGCATTTGCAACGGTTCGCATTTTTGCAGCATTATCACCAATCGCAAATACTCCTTTAATGGTAGTTTCCTGCATTTTATCAATTTTTAAATACCCCTCATCGGTTAGTTCACATCCCAAAGACTCAGGAATTTTACAATGTTGTTCAAATGGGCTTGGGGCGTAGATTGCTTTAATAGAAGTTTTTGTGCCATCTTTAAAAACGATTTGTTGAATCTGCCCATTATTATGATCAAATTGTTCAATTTCTTTTTCAACTATTTTGATTTGATGAGTATTTAATTTTTCTTGCTGTTCGGATGATAAGGTTGAAGCACCGTTTGTAAATAGGGTCAGGTCTTTTGTCCAGTTGGAGATCAGTCTTGCGAAATCGAAACCCATATCACCGTTACCAAGTATGCCTGTTTTTTCATCCCGTACTTCGTATCCATGACAATAAGGACAATGTATTACCGAAATCCCCCAACATTCGGATAATCCCTCAATAGCCGGAAGCAAGTCTTTGATGCCTGTTGCAAAAATTAATTTCTTTGTTGTGAAGAATTCTCCTGACGCCGATTCAATCTGGAAACCATTTTCTGTTTTAATTCCATTTATTGCTGCTCCATTAAAAAACCTTACAGTATCGTATCTGCTCACCTGAAGAGATGCCAAGGCAGCAATTTCTGCCGGCTTTCTGCCATCATTTGTAAGAAAGTTGTGTGAGTAAGGTGTTTGTCGGTTGCAGGGTTTGCCATTATCAATAACCAATACTTTCTTTAAAGCCCTACCGAGGGCCATGGCGGCGGAAAGGCCAGCATAACTGCCGCCAACTATTATTACCTCAAAATTATTGTTGCTTTTCATATATTGAAATTTGAAATTTTTACGATTGGAAATGGAACTAACATACATGCCGTTGCCCTACTGCTTTGTTTAATAAAATCACGCCTCCTCAATGAAGTCATGGTTTGATAAATGCTTTTATAACAACTTTTTGTCCTTTGCTGACATTAATTTAATGGCTGAATCTACTAACGGTACACCCACAAACATCATCCATGGAACCAAAGAAATCGTTAACAGAAATGTGCGCTGGTACAAAGGCATGGCAGCTAGATGCTGTCCAAACAGCCAGTAAAAAAGTGTAATAGAGGGATAGATCACTATCCAAATCTTAAAGGATGCAATCAATTTCATTTTTGTCTTCATACTAATTATTTTTTGTTAAGTATTTATTTAATAATTGCAAAAGTAAATTCAACCATTGCCTGTGTGATAGGACTATTATGTAGTTAAATAGTACTATTAATAAATTATATCAACAATTTTACTGGCAGTCAAGATTTGACCATTTTGAAGACAAATATGCCCGGTTTGCATATCGCTATCCAAAAAATTAAAAACAAATAGAGACCTTTGGCTCTTTATGGCAGGAAATTATAACTCATGAAAAAGTCGTTTATTGTTTTATTACACATAGGTTTTTGGGCTTGTTATTTTATTTTAATCGTAATCATGTTGAGTGTTTACTTTAGAAGTAGTCTGTATGCCACTGCTCCAGGATCCCGAATGATGATTGCATTTAAAAATATTCTTCTGTTTGCATTTTTTCCTTCCTTGCTATCCTTCTATGTCTATTATTTCCTGTTGTTTTCTAAATACCTGCAGCAGAAAAAATATTTTTCATCAATAATTGTTGGAATACTTATTTCAGCCTGCGCTGCAGTTATTGCATATATCCTACACCGGTATTTAATAGAATCCGGCTACGTTATCGACATGGACCAAGGCGGAAAAAATGGTCGATCTACCGCCCCCAAGGTAATCATGGTGATGACTATTATTGGCTCAATCTGTGGCATGGTTGCATTGGTCATTAAAGGCTTTATTACCTGGTTTAATGAAATTAAATTGAAAGAAGCACTGAAAGAAAAAACCTATGAAATGGAAATGGCGTTGATAAAATCGCAGCTTGATCCTCACCTGTTATTCAATACCATTAATAATATTGACGCACTGATTTTGAAGGATCCGGTAATAGCATCGGAATACCTAAATAAGCTATCCGACATCATGCGTTTTATGCTGTATGAAACAAAGCCAGATCAAATTATGCTTTCCAAAGAAATTGAATACATAGAGAAATATATTGAACTTCAAAAAATAAGAACGGCAAACAAGGATTACGTGCATTTTACTATAACCGGAAATGTAGGCAGTAAAAAAATTGCACCCATGGTTTTTATTCCGTTTATTGAAAATGCTTTTAAACATACCAATAATAAAAAGCTTGAAAACGCCATTACTATTGATATTTGTGTAAAAGCACAAAATATAGAATTCAGGTGCGAAAATAAGTTTGATTCAAAACCTTCTGCAAGACAACCCGATAGTGGACTGGGCAACGAATTGATACAAAAAAGGCTGAAACTTATTTACCCGGAAAAGCATACTTTGAAAGTAAATAAAACAGATGACCTGTATAGCGTAAACTTAACAATTATCAATGGATAAATATACCTGCATCATCATTGAAGATGAGCCACTCGCTTTGGAAAAAACCAGGGACTTTGTAAATAAAGTACCTTTTTTGAATTTAAGTGCAACCTTCGATAACGCACTTACCGGACTCACTTATTTAAACAACAACAAAGTTGATCTGCTTTTCCTGGATATCAATATGGATGAACTATCTGGTATAGAATTGCTCGAAAGTTCAAAAATTACCAGCCAGGTAATTATCACAACTGCTTACCAGGAGTATGCTTTAAAAGGCTACGAGTTGCAGATAACTGACTATCTTTTAAAACCATTTACATTCAACCGTTTTTTACAGGCTGTAAATAAAGCGCAGGAAAATTTATCGCAACGCATTGCTGGCAAACAAGTGGATTTTATTTTCGTGAAAACGGAAAACCGGCTGGAAAAAATAATGATCAATGACATCCTTTATATCGAAGGCATGAGAGACTACCTGCGCATTCATTGTACCGGTAAAAAGATCATGACATTGCAGGGATTTACGGAACTTGAACAGTTGATACCAGCTCACCTGGTATGCAGGGTACATAAGTCGTATATGATTGCTATTAATAAAATAGAATCCATCGAACGCAGCAGAATAAAAATTGCTGATCAATTAATCCCCGTTTCAGAAACATACAAAGAAGCTTTCCTTCAGCTCATTAACAGCAGGGCATAAATCTCCCATAATTTGGAAGATTAAAATCAGTCATTTGCAGACATACTCCCCGGCTTTGCATAGCTGAATTGCAAGCCCCTACTCATTCATATACTTTTGCTTTAGTTAATCAAACATAAACAACTAAAAAAAAGAATTATGAAAAAAGTAGTACAAACAGGATTTATCATGAGTATGATTTTCCTCTCAGCAACCACATTTGGCCAAACTCAATCGTCCGAATCAAACAACGTAAATGAGAGCAGGAAAACTGCAAAAACTTACTTTGACCTGATGGTGAATGTTGTGAGTACAAACATCAACTACGGTGCTGCAAACAGTAGCCTGGATGATTATAAGAAATCAAATAACGGCATCCAGGCCGGAGCATCATTCCAGGCGGGTATCACCCCCTCCTTTTCTCTCGTTTCCGAATTATATTTTATGCGCAAGGGTGGCAAATTAAAAGTTAATAACCCTTTAACCACTAGTGAATCAACACTTCATTTAAATACACTTGAATTACCCGTGTTAGCCCGCTTTCATTTAGGTAAATTTTATGTGAATGCCGGCCCTTCAATTGCTTATGCGCTTAGTGGTGACTGGAAAGTTAACGACAAGTCTAACAAGCTATCATTTAACAACACTGTAGAAGGTTGCAGGCGTTTTGATGCCGGCGTTCAAATGGGTGGAGGTGTTGAGTTTCCATTTAAACAAAAAAGAATTGCATTAGATATAAGATACAATTATGGTTTAACCAATATAAGCTACAACAAGGAAATGTATAACAGGGCTTTGATGATCAGTGTACATTTTTCTAAAGCTTGGAAAAGAAACCCACTTGAAAAAAATAAAAATTCATAAAATATCAGCAACCGCATATTCATGTCATTTGTAGCCTGTAATCTTAATAAAAAGAAATGATGAAAAATAAAGAACCAATAATATTGATACTTGTATGCATCATCTTTTTTAATCAGGTTAATATAACATATGCCTTTAAAGATTCAGGAAATACCAATATTGAAATGATTGTAACGGCAAATTTTTCGCCGTCAATTCAAACTCTTTACTGGACTGTGCAACAATTTTTTCATCATGAACCGGCTGAGCTACTCCAAAAGTTTTCAAATTTTACCAACAGCTTTTTATAAATTTTACAAAAATGAATGCAACTATAAATATCCCGAGAGTTAAAGCTCAAGCAACAAAAAAAACGAAGATGAGTTCCTTGCGGAAAACCTCACTACTTGCCGGAGTTCTTTACCTGCTAACGTTTGTTTCGATCCCGACTGTTGCGCTCTATGGCCCCATTCATCTGCCGGGTTATATCACTGGCTCTGGTTCTGACAATCCAGTTATCATCGGCGGTATTCTTGAGATTATCGTAGCCCTTGCAGGCATTAGCACAGCGGTAGTTTTATACCCGGTGCTTAGGAAGCAAAATGCGACTGCTGCGTTAGGTCTCGTGGCTGCCCGAATCCTGGAATCCGGCACCATCTTCGTAGGTGTGGCATTCCTTTTATCGATTGTTACTTTACATCAGGCCGGCGCAGGTGCAGATGCATTAGCAACCAGCCGTGCATTGGTCGCTCTTTATGACCGCATCTTCCTGCTCGGACAAAGTTTTATGCCGGCTATTTGCGACCTCTTGCTAGGATACCTGTTGTACCAATCACGCCTTGTGCCCCGTGCCCTTGCCATGATTGGAATGCTTGGAGCTTTACCTCTTATAGCGGGCTATATCGCAATGATGTTTGGCGTGGTTGAGCGAAATTCTCCTATAGCAGGCTTATCAGCAATATTGGTTGCATTATTTGAATTTTCACTGGGCATCTATCTCGTCGTAAAAGGTTTCAAGCATTCGACCATCACTGCAGGCAAATAATACCAAAAAAAATAAGTCCAATTGTCTTTTGTTGACATAGGGCTGTCATTTGCGGCGCTTATAGCGAGGATAAAATTACATCATAGATTAACAACCCAAAAAATAAAAATGAAAAGTTTAAGACCTATTGTAATTACTGTGGTTTTAGTGTGCATGTTTGGAAATGCAAAATCGAATGCCCGCTATGATTCAAGCGGAATAAAAGATTCGATTGAAAGAAAGATTGACACGCTGATAGCTCACATGGGCTTGTCATCTACTTCTCCGGGTGGAGTGGTTAGTGTTTTTAAAAATGGGAAGATCATCTTTATTAAAGCGTATGGGCTAGCCAATGTTGAAACAAAGGAGCCAAATAAAACTTCCACCTTATTTAACCTTGCTTCGGTATCAAAACAATTTACGGCAGCTGCTATCCTGCTACTGGCACAGGAAAAAAAACTTTCTTTAAAGGACGACATCAGGAAATATCTTCCCGATTTCCCTGATTACGGAACTGCCATTACCATCGAAAATCTGGTACATCATACCTGTGGAATAAGATCAAATGATGTGCTTAAGTTACTGGCAGGAAGCCAGGATTCATTGGAAACTCAGGAAGAAATTTACAGTTTAATCATCAAACAAAAAGCACTGAATTTTAAACCGGGCGATGAATTTTTATACTCCAATTCCGGATATGTTTTACTGGTAAAGATCATAGAAAAAGTGAGTGGAATCTCATTTAGTAAATTCATAGAAGAAAGGATTTTCCGGCAGTCGGGAATGAACCAGACAGCTATCTATGACCATTACGGTAAAATAATAAAGAACAGTGCATCAGGCCATTCATGGGGAGAAAATGGAAAATTTAATAGAACTGTGAGTATGAACAGTACCGTTGTTGGTCAGTCAAATATTTATACTTGTGTAGCGGATTTTCTAAAATGGGATAACAATTTTTATAAAAACAAACTGGGTAATTGGGATTTTAACAAGGAAATGACAACGCTGACAAAGCTTAATAATGGCGATAAATGCAGCTATGCATTCGGACTTGAAATTACTGAACACAATGGTTTAAAAACAATCAGTCACCAGGGCGGCATTGGGGATTTTACGGCACAATATGTACAGGTTCCTTCAGAAAATTTTTCGGTTGTGTGCCTGTTTAATATTCCTGTTGATGTAACAGGACTTGCCTACAATATAACCGACTTATATATAAAAGGAAAACCCAAAACAGATGTTGTCCCTTTACTTACGGAAAAAGTAATAGTTGATTCTGCTCTGCTTCAAAGATATGTTGGAAAATACTTCGATGAAAAACAATGGCTGCTAGCAACTATTACCAAAGAAAATGATCATCTTGTTTTTGATGCTCCGTACCAGGATAAGTTCGAATTATATCCTTCTTCAGACAGTTCGTTTTTTGTAACATTTGCAGACATGAAATTAATTTTCAGTAAAGATTCAAAAGGAAACACTGAGAAAGTTACTATTGTGCAGGAAGGTCAAAAAATTCCACTGACTTACATGGGTACAAATGTAGTTCCACAAAAAGAAGCACAATTAAGCCAATATGCTGGAGATTTTTACAGCGAAGAAATAAATGCAACCTATCCTGTACTATATAAAGACAATAAGCTGTTTGTGAAATTCCCCCAATCTCTTGCAGGGTTTTGTAAAGGCAATCCTGAAGCAGAATTAATTCCAGAGTATGCAGATTATTTTGCTACACCACTTGGTGGTTTTCAATTTACAAGAAACAGTAAAAATAAAATATCCGGCTTTATCCTTAGAGATGTAGGCAGGGTAAGGAACCTGGCATTTAGTAATAGAAAATGAAGATATACTCACCACTTAAAAAAGTAAAATGCTAACAAAACAAAAAATACTACAGTCGGCTTTAGTAAAAATAATTCTTGGTGCAATTATCGTCTTAGCATCAGTAATTATCGGGCAGCAAATATTCCTTAAAATACCCGGTGTAAGTTTACTAAACTCAGATGTAAGAAATTTTATCAAAGGCATCTTTGTATCCACTTTGGCCATTGGCAGTTATTGGCTTCTTTACCGTAAATACGAACACAGGGTTATTACGGAATTGGCAACGAACAGACTCTGGAAAAAACTACTTACTGGAATATTAATCGGCAGTGGATTGCAAGTACTGACTATCTTGGTAATCTATCTGTTTGGTGGTTTTACAATTATTGCTGTAAATCCTTTTTCGGCAGTAGTTATTCCATTTACTGTCGCTTTTACCGTTGCCATTTTAGAGGAAATTCTGTTGAGAGGAATTGTATTCAGGTTAACAGAAGAAAAATGGGGCAGTACTATTGCCTTAATTATTTCGGGGTTAATTTTTGCCGGCTTACACCTTGTTAACCCCCATGTCACAGTAATTTCAATTCTCTGTATAACGGCTGTAGGTGTATTGCTGGGTGCTGCTTATATGTATTACAGAAGTTTATGGGTACCAATAGCTATACATTTTGGCTGGAATTTTACCCAGAATGGAATTTTTGGAGCAATAACATCAGGGAATGAAAAAACCAGCAGTCTGCTCACAACGCAGATTAGCGGATCGGAAATTTTAACAGGTGGGGGATTTGGACCGGAAGGGTCAATACAAGCGGTATTGTTTTGTACGATTGCGGCAGTAGTATTTCTTCTGCAGCTATATAACCAAGATAAATTGGTTAGGTTAATTTAATTTCTCATTTTAACAGCTATAATGCCAAACCTATAGAGAGTTTCAAAAAAACTTTAACGCTTAAACTAATTCCTGAAGCAAAAGCTTAAAAAATAATTGAAGGAAAACAAAAAAGGATCGCACATCATTAAAAAAATTAACAAATGAAAAATATATTAAGAGCAGAACAAGCAGCAATGGCCGTCCTGGGCATTTATTTTTTAACTATTCATAATCTCCACTTATCTGTGTGGATATGGCTATTACTGTTTTTTTCTCCTGATATAAGTATGTTGGGATACCTGGTTAATGCTAAAGTTGGTGCAATCTCCTATAATATTTTTCATCATAAAGTAATTGCAATTGCTGTCATGGGGATGGAATTCTTTATGAAAATTGAAGTTGTTATGGTGATAGGAATATTGCTATTCGCTCATTCGTCTTTTGATCGTTTTATGGGATACGGTTTAAAGTACTTCAGTTGTTTTAATGATACACATTTAGGTAAATTAAAAAAGGATAAAACCATTGTTAGCGGCAATTTTAGACATTCATTAATTTTAACGATGGAAAAACATGAAAAATGAGAATAAAGAAAACTATAGGCAACTTCTAATCGACAAAATAGAAGGATTAGTTGAACAAAGAGAAGTAACTATTGGAACAATTAAAACCACCTACTTATTATGTGGAAATGGTAAACCTGTAATTTTCCTGCACGGAGCTGGTGCAGGCGCTGTTACCTGGTATCCATCAATTAATATTATCTCCAAAAATTTTCAAGTAGTAGCACCAGATATAGTTGGATATGGAGAATCTGATAAACCTGATGCGCCTTATAATAGGCCATATTTTTCGAAGTGGCTCAAAGATTTCATGAAAGAATTGAAAATATCAAAGGCTCATATTGTCGGATTGTCTCAAGGTGGCGCCATTGCGTTGCAGTTTGCCATAGACAATGCTGAAATGGTTAATAAACTTGTTTTAGTTAACGCTGCAGGTTTAGGTGCAAAAGTTTCTTTTTGGCCTTTAATTGGAACAATATGGATGAATAGTTTTCCATCATCAATGGCAAATCGTTTTAATTCGCATTATATACTTCATAAACCCATAAACAGAGACCCGAACCATAGTAGCTACTCAATAGCCGTTCTCAAATATAAAGGAGGAAAAAATGCATTTAAGCAAGGGCGTGGAACCGCAGTATCTAAAATATCAGAAGAATTATTAAAGCAAATAGAAAATGAAACACTTATCATTTGGGGGAAAGATGATAAATTATTTCCAGTTGAATATGGTGAAGCAGCAGCTAAAATTATCCCAAATGCAAAGCTTCATTTAATTCAAGATGCTGGACATTTACCATTAATAGATCAACCCGAAATTTTCAATAAAGTTCTTGATGATTTTTTAAAAAGCGAATAAAAAACGGCATACAACAAAAGAATGTAATTACTTATTCTTTATGACTCATGACTGTATTATTTTTATTAAACACTTTAGGGGATGTAACTTCAAAAAATAAACTAGAAAAAAGACTTTTTACCCCAATTACAATACTGTTGGCCATATTTTCATTAATCTTAGCATTGTCAAACTGATTTGAAAAGGCACTACCATTATCATTATACTCCTGGATAACCAAAATAAAATACTGAAGTTTACGGAGTGGTTTCAATTAATAAAACAATAAAACAATAACAGCATGAATGAAAAATATTTAATGCCAACATAACAAGCAAGACGAGCTTTTATTATGAGACAAATTGAAGGAAGCATTGTTATGCTTAACCTAATTCGCTTTCGTGAAATAGCCGACTTTTCAGCTACTCCAGAACTTATACCAACCGAACCGATAAGCGGGAAAAGCGCCTATCAGCTTTATATTGAACATACCTTGCCTTTTTTGACTGAATTAGGCGGTGAAATTTTATTTATGGGAGAAGGTGGAGCTTTTTTGATAGGGCCCAAAAATGAACGTTGGGATTCTGTTCTTTTGATCAGGCAAAATAGCGTTAGCAGTTTTCTTGCCTTTGAATCCAATGAGGAGTATATGAAAGGCATTGGGCATAGAACTGCAGCATTGGAAGACTCCCGGCTATTGCCAATAACAGAAAATAAAATAACTTAAATGAAAAATGAAATAATACTAAAAGATTTTATGCAGAAAATATGGAATGAAAAAGATTTCAATTCCATTACATCATTTATAAATCCTGCATATACCATCCATATCGACACGGGAGATCCCTGGGAAGGAAAGACTCTGAATCATGCCGAATTTGAAATGAGGTTAAACTATTCCTTTAATTCTTTTCCAGACATTCATTTCGCAATTCAAGATGTAATTTCCGACGGCGATTATGTCGCAATTACCTGGATCATGACAGGAACAAATCTTGGAAATATAGGAAATTTTCCGCCTACAAATAAACCGATAAAAACTTTTGGAGCCACCATTTATCATTTCAAAAATGATAAAGTTTGTGGGCATAGTCAGGTATTTGACAGGGCATCAGTAATGAGACAATTAGGTTTTTTATAAATAGTATGACAAACATTAAATGCTAAATTAATTATTACAAGATTTATATCGACCTCAAAAAAGTGTGTGAAGCCAACATTGAGTGCAGCAAACGGAATCTGCTTTTGTTAATAGACATTCCTATATTTCCATTACACCTGAAGCATTTAGATAAAACTTTAGATAAATCCAATTCAACTGCTTAATTGTCCTATCTGCCTGCTTACACCAGCGTTTAGTTTTGTGGAATATTAAAATTTAAAAAAGATTATGAAAAAGAAATTACAAACATGACTCGTACTAGGCATAATTTTCCTATCAACAGTCACATTTGGTCAAACTAAAGGGCCAGAATCAAAAAAAATAAACGATGGCAAAAAAGCCGCAAAAACTTACCTGAACCTGATAGTGAATGTAGCGAGTACAAACCTCAATTACGGTGGATCTAACGGCACCCTGACTGATTATAAAAAATCAGCTAACGGCATACAGGCCGGTGTATCATTTCAGGCAGGCATTACACCAGGTTTTTCACTTGTTTCCGAGCTATATTTTATGCGGAAGGGGGGTAAATTAAAAACCAATAATCCATTAACCACCAACGAATCAAGCCTTCGTTTAAATACAATAGAATTACCGGTGCTGGCTCGTTTTCATTTTGGTAAATTCTATATGAATGCGGGGCCATCCATCGCTTATAACCTTAGTGGAAACAGGAAAATTGAAGAGGTATCTACTAAACTCTCATTTACAAATTCAACTGAAGGGTTTAAACGTTTCAATGCCGGTGTTCACATGGGCGGAGGCGTTGAGTTTGCATTTAAACAAAGAAGGATTGCGTTGGACATAAGATATAATTATGGTTTAACCAATATCGCTTACAGCAACGAAATTCATAACAGGGCTGTGATGGTTAGTGTAAATTTTTCTAAACCCTGGAAGACAAACCCACTGGGGAGAAAATAAAACATACAACTACTTTTCATATTATTGTTGTGTATCGTTTCACAATAAAATAGCTGTTCAATTTTTAAAAAATAAAACAAGACACACAATGAGAAAATCAATGTTCATTATTTTTTTAAGCATGCTTTTTGTATTTTACTGCCGGGAACTTTTTGCCCAAACTCAAACATGTGGTACCAGGCAATTGGACCCCAGAGTATCAAGTTTTTTAAAGATGATTGGCAATGAAGACCTGACCATTAAACAATTTAGAAAAATACCTATCGAACAACTTAGGTTATCAGGTCCACCTCCAATACCATATCCTGCAGCGGATGTAAAACGTATCAAAATAACTGCTGATAGCATTCCTGTTTTAATATTTAATCCTTCTCATGCAAACAACCTTCCCATTTTAATTAGTTATCATGGAGGTGGTTTCTTCCTGCCTTTATTGCAGGGATTAGAACATTCAATGTGGCAGGATGCAAAAGCTTATGGAGCAATTGTTTTTGCTGTTGATTACCGTGTAGCACCGGAAAATAAATTCCCTGCTGCTGTTAATGACAGTTACAATGCCTTTAAATGGATAGCAACACATGGCAGCGAATTTGGTGGCGATACAAGCCGCATTGCATTAACAGGAAATAGTGCAGGTGCTAACTTAGTGGCGGTGATAGCTCAAAAAGCAAAAAAAGAAGGTATCAGTAATAAAATAAAATTGCAGATAATGAACGGGCTTCCTGCAGATTGCAGCCCTCAAAATATGGAAAACTCGATTTCATACCAGGAAAATGCCAAAGGGTATTGGCAAACAAAGGCAGCCTGCTATTTTGCAATAGAATTATATGCTCCCGGCCAATACAATAATCCGGAGATATCGCCGATCTTAACTGAAGATCTGAAAGGCCTGCCACCGGCAGTAATCATTAATGCTGAGTTTGACCCGCTTAGAGATGACGGCATCTTATATGCGGCTAAACTGCGAAAGAATGGCGTAAAGGTTTGGGATAAATGCTTTGCAGGACAAATTCATATGTTATTTGGTTTGCCGCCTAATGCTGAAGAGCTAAAAGAATATGAAACAATTGTAAAAACTGCAATGAAAGAAACTTTTTATCAATAGATTCTACCTCCTCTACAGCGCTTGCCGTAATGCCGATTGTACTGTGGAGGCTTTTCATTTGGCATCTATCTCGTCATTAAAGGCTTCAGGTCCCTCAACCGTTACTGACAATATGTGACGCATTTCGCTTAGCTATACCCCTTGGAATAAACTAAACAAAAAAATAACACATCATGAAAAAGCAAACTGAAATTAACTTTTCAAAAATTTGTAAAGAACAAACAAATGATTTAACCACAGTAGTAAATGAAACGATAGCCATAGATTTTATTCCGGCTAAAAGTTTCAATATAGTTGATTTGTTGAATATTCAGAGAAGGTGTAAAAGCGCAATAAATAGCCGGAAGTCAGCTACATTTTAATTGAAGTAAAAAGGCAATTGTACCTAATCAAAAGACCGAAAAAAATATGACTGGAGCTAAACACATTGAAAGGTTCTTCAGCAAAAGAATTGGTTAATATTTTTATTCCATAAAGTTTCGTGCCTTGAACAAATTTTTCCAATAGTTATATCTTACAATCTAAAAAATGATTTCAAATAAAAATTTAGCACGTTTAGCGGGACTATTTTATTTAATAGTTATTGCGACAGGATTATTTTCAGAAGTATTTGTAAGGCAAGCATTCAGAGTTTCTGGAGACCCTTTAGCGACAGCACATAATATACAATCGTCAGAAATGCTTTTTCGTTGGGGATTTGTGGCAGACCTTATTAATTTCGTCTGCGGCTTGCCTTGTGTTTTAATCATTTATTTTTTATTCAAAAGAGTAAATAAATTTTTACTTCAACTTGCTCTAATCTTTGTTGTTATTCAAACTGCAATAATTGCAGTAAACCTTTTAAATCAGATTTTGCCTTTGCTAATATTGAGTAATAGCGCATATCTGAATACATTTAAACCTAACCAACTTGCAACACTTTCGCAATTGTCGCTAAATATACAGGTTCAGGGATATGCAATTGGCTTAGTATTTTTTGGGATTTACTGTTTGTTAGTTGGCTATGTAATTTTCAAATCACAATTAGTTCCAAAATTTCTTGGAGTACTCTATACAATTTCGGGTTTAGGATATCTTATAAATAGTTTCACACTGTTTCTTTCTAAGGATTTTTCAAATCCTATTTTTACCTACATAGCTATCCCAATATTTATTGGAGAATTATCATTATGCTTGTGGTTATTGATAAAGGGAGTTGACAATTCAGCAATATTTAACCCTAATGATTGAAAAAGCTGCCACCAATACATTTGGAAGATAACACTCCAAATTAATCTTATTTCAGTATAAAAATTTTTTACCAAATGGATGGAAACCAAGATAGTAAATGATTTGGCAGGTTTTTAGAGATGCAATAAAATTTGAGATAGAGGAATTGTCACTCAAATTGTGATGGATAATAAATTTGTTACAGTGACAACCAATGTATAGAGAAACAGATTTTATTTCCATTGCCGCATTTGTAAAGCCTTCAATTGGCCTTGGATTAATTAGTGTTATTATTACAATTATACAGCTACCGGTGGAAACCATCAAACATTTTTTAAATCAATCTTTAAAAATATTATGAAAACATTTTTTTATTCTTTCGCTTTATTACTTTTTTCCTTTTTTGCCAAAGCACAGGAAAGCAACTCATTTACCATTGGATTTGAAAAAAGTATACTCTCAAAAATACTAGGTGAGCAACGTAAGATTTGGATACATATTCCAAACAGCAATAGAGGAAATGAAAATACCGGTAAAGAACATTACCCCGTGATTTATTTATTAGACGGAGATGCAAATTTTAATAATATCGTTAGCATAACCGAATTCATGAGTAACGCAGGTCTTTGTCCGCCAATGATCGTAGTTGGAGTTTTACATCATTCCCGAATGAACGAGTTAACCTTTGGAACAGATAAGGAAACTCCCGGTATTGCAGGGAATGGTGTGAAATTCATGCAATATGTCGAAAAGGAATTGATGCCATATATGGAATCAAATTACCCAACAGCTCCTTATAAGATCTTTATTGGTCACTCCGTTGGCGGCCTCACTGTTGTGAACACTTTAATACATCATTCATATTTATTCGATGCCTATGTTTCTCTTGATGGTGCTTTATGGTGGAACAATCAGCAAATTGTAACTGAAGCAAAGATGATTTTAACGAATAAAAATTATAAAAGGAAAACCCTATTTATGGCATTGGCAAACCGATTGGAAAAGGGAATGGATACGCTAACAGTTCAAAAAGATACTACTGAGGGTACTGAACTTATTCGCAGTAACCTGGAATTCATTGCAGCTATTTTCAAAAACAAAACAAATCAATTGCGTTTCCAACATAAATATTATGAAAATGACGATCACAGTTCCGTCAGATTGATTGGGGAGTATGATGCCCTCCGGTTTATTTTTGATTATTACAAACTTAAAATTTATAATAGTGAATTAGAAGATCCCAATTTTAAATTGGATTCTTTATTAGTAGCACACTATAATAATGTTTCTGAACAAATTGGCTATCTCATTAAACCAGATGAAAGCCAGGTTAATAATCTTGGATATCATATGTTGAACCAAAAACAATTTAATAAGGCAGAAGCATTGTTTAAACTAAATATTACAAACTATCCCGAAAACGCAAATTGTTATGATGGATTGGGAGATTTGTACCTTGCAAAAGGGGATAAAATAAACGCTATAGCCAGTTTCAAAAAAACTTTGTCTCTTAAAGTAATTCCCGAAACAAAAGAAAAACTCGAAATATTATTAAAGGAAAAGAAATAAGGAACTCAATAAATTTGCAAATTCAAAAAAATACTAATTAATCAAGCCTTTTATGATAAGCATGACACAATTGGGACTTCTAATTTTACTCTCCTTGTTTTTAGTATTGCATTTTATCATTCTTCTAAAAATAATCCCTTACAATCTTGTTTGGGGTGGCAGATTAAAATCAGATAAAGAAATGTATCGTTTTGAAATTTTCTCTATCTTAATAAACTTACTGTTCGTTATTATAATTTTGGTGCAGGCAGATTTTTGGATGATTAATATTCCAAACAAAATAATAACTTATGCCTTATGGCTCATGACGGGATTATTTTTATTGAACACATTAGGGAATGTAACTTCAAAAAATAAACTTGAACAAAGGCTTTTTACCCCAATTACAATTTTGTTGGCTATATTTTCATTAATCTTAGCATTGTCAAACTGATTTGAAAAGGCACTACGCCCAACATGAACTGTATAAAAAAACAAGTAGTCTTTTAACAACTCAAATTAATGGACGGAAAATTTTAATCGGCGGCCAGTTTGGCCCGGAAGGATCGATACAAGCAGTATTGATTTGTTTGATTATGCCAATTTCTAACATCATGCAGTTGTATAAATAAAATAATAAAACCTTCCTGGTTATAGATTGTAACTTTAGCAAAATACCAAAAACAGCACAAGAATAATTAAAAAATGAAAGCAAGTGTATATACAAAATATGGGCCACCAGAAGTAGCCAAATTAATGGAGGTTCTTAAACCCATACCAAATGACAACGAAGTATTGGTTAAGGTTTATGCATCTACAGTAAATCGAACTGACTCTGGATTCCGTAGCGCCGAATATTTTATTTCACGATTTTGGAGTGGACTTTTACGCCCAAAATATCAAATATTAGGTTGTGAATTTGCAGGTGTAATTGAAGAAATTGGTAAGGATGTAAAGGAATTTACGAATGGAGATAAAGTTTTTGGGTTTAATGACAAATCCTTCGGAGGTCATGGAGAGTACTTAACAATTGTTGAAACAAATGCTCTTACAACTATGCCTGAACACATAAGCTTTGATAAAGCGGCAGCTCTCACAGAAGGGGCACATTATGCTTTGGTGAATATTAGAGCAGCAAAGATTGAACGTGGACAAAATGTTTTAGTTTATGGAGCAACTGGTGCCATTGGTTCTGCAGCCGTTCAATTATTAAAGCATTTTGGTGCAATAGTAACCGCAGTTTGTAATACAAAAAATGTAGAACTGGTAAAATCTCTGGGCGCAGATACTGTTATAGATTATCAAACACAGGATTTTACCAAGACAGAAAATAAATTTGAATTCTTTTTTGACGCAGTCGGTAAAAGCTCATTTGGACAATGCAAACCTTTACTAACTGAAAAAGGGATTTACATTTCAACCGAACTGGGGAAAAATGGAGAGAATATACTTTTTGCACTTACTACAGCTTTTTGGGGTGGCAAGAAACTTTTATTTCCAATTCCATCAATTACTAAAAAGGACGTAATCTTTTTAAAAGAGCTTTTTCAAAAAGGTGAATACAAACCAGTGATTGACAGACAATATAAGTTAGACCAAATTGTAGAAGCATACAAATACGTCGAATCTGGACAGAAAACAGGAAACGTTATTTTAAAAATAGTAGAATAATAATAACAACAGTCAATAACATTGCATTGAAACTTACTTCTTCGTTTTTTAATTTAGCATCTGTGCAGCCTGTTGATAGTAAATGATATAACATGAAGGCCTAAAATGACTACCAAGAAAGGAGACTTCAAAATTTTTGAAAAATCATTCTAAATCATACCCTTATTCCCGTTGACTTTTTGGAGTACTCTTTCTTAGGTAATAAAGATTTTTCTATTTTAATAACTGGAGTTTCTTTAACCACATCCGCCACTTCATGCTGCTTCATCTGATTCTCCTGAATCTTAATAGAAATTTCCCGTTCCAATTTTGAAATATCTTTTTTATACTGAGCCAGTTCGTTTTCTTTTTCAAATGGTTTTACAACCAATTGCTGTAGCATGGGAATATTTTGCTCCAATTCCTGTAGATTCTTTTCATACTTTTCTTTTAAAGCATCTACCCGGTCAATAGCATTAATGAAATACCTTGCTGCAATCCTGGGGTTATCATTATTGATATGTACCTGGTTCCATAAATATTTTATCCCGCTTTCTTTACTCTCAGCAAAGAGGATATTTTTATAGTGGTACTCAAACATTCCTTTGTCATCGTAGGTTTCCCTTTGTCGTCTTACAAATAATTCAAAGCCATACAGGCTGCCGATTTTCATCGTATCGCTCTCTTCATGTCCCAGCTTCCATGTTGCAGAAAGTTAAATTAAATACTTCCCGATTATTTCGGGATCTGCTGAACTGGCATCATTTAATAAAATAGGATTGGCTTTTGCACCTTCTTTATCAAATTGTAATTGGCTTCTGTAACCGGTTTCATCAATAGTTAATTTATTAATCGTATTTAGTGTACTTTCTTTATCCGCCTGCATACTTTCTAAGTGAAATTTGGAACGAATCACTTCTTTATGATGTGCAACTTTCAGGCTTTCCAATACAGCAATCTTCTTTTCCATTTTAGACTTTTCTAATAGTGTTGTATCACCCGAAAGAATTGCGATGTACTCTGAAAAATTCATTCCACTTTTTTCATCAATAGAACCCTCATCAATTGTTCTAACATTCAGCTCACAATTTTTCATCTGGCTGATAAATGTTTGCTTATTTTTTAGCAGGTTAAACTTGTAGTTATCCAATGATTGTTCCACTGCGTAAATGTAATTTTCAACTTTATTTCCGTAAGCTTCCTTTGCTAAAATATTTCCCTGCCTTGCGCCCCGGCCATTTCGTTGCTCCAGTTCCGAAGGTTTCCATGGAATATCCAAATGGTGCATTGCAATTACTTTCTTTTGAACATTGAGGCCGGTTCCGGCTTTTTCAGTACTGCCTAACAATATCCTTATTTCACCACTATTCATTTTGCGAAACAGTTCAGGCTTTTGCCTGTCCGTCCAGTCATGTATGAAAGTGATATGATTGGCAGGTATTGAAAAATCAGTTATCAAATTATTTTTCA
>Ga0209724_1001391_pt1 | contig 22011 bp, 18 predicted proteins | sample grotaG_FD_184143 | JGI IMG/M metagenome (GOLD analysis project Ga0209724, IMG submission 184143) | Glacier valley bacterial and archeal communities from Borup Fiord, Nunavut, Canada, to study Microbial Dark Matter (Phase II) -... | ecosystem: Environmental > Aquatic > Freshwater > Ice > Glacier ...
AGCAACGCGGCCGCCTTGAGTTTCATTTCCGCGAGCTCCTCGAGCGGGTTGGACAACGCCGTGATACCGCCGCCCGTTCCGACCGTGCAGCCACTCTCGTCGATGATGATCGACCGGATGACCATGGCGAGGTCGAGCGCGCCGTCGAGGCCGAGATACCCGAACACACCGGAGTAGATTCCACGGGGGCGTTGCTCGAGGCGGAGCAGAACTTCAACGGCAGCGCGCTTCGGAGCACCGGTCATCGAACCCGCCGGAAAGCACGCGGCGACGGCATCCATCGCCGTTCTCCCCTCGGCCAACCGACCCTGGACGGTGCTGACCAGCTGGTGCACCTGGGCATAGCTCTCCACCGCCAGCAGGCTCGTGACCTCGACCGAGCCCGGAACGCAGACCCTTCCCAAATCGTTTCGCATGAGGTCGACGATCATGATGTTCTCGGCGCGCTCCTTCTCGTTCTGCTCCAGTTCACGACGCAGAAGCGCATCCGAATCCGGTGTGGAGCCACGCGGCCGGGTCCCCTTGATGGGACTCGTTCGTACCATTCCCGTCGGCGACACGGCGAGAAACTGCTCGGGTGACGCACTCAGAAGGCTGACCCCACCCATGCGAACCAGGGCGCCGTGGTGGGCCGGGCTCGCCTGTCTCAAGCGAAGGTAGGTGGCCACGGGGTCGGGATGTAGAGGCACACGCGCCTGCGTGGTCAGGCAGAGCTGGTAGGCGTCGCCCTCGACGATGGATGCCTGGCATTGGCCGATCATCTCGAGGTAGCGCTCGTCGGTGTGCGCCCAAAGCGCTGTGGCAGCACTCGGCGCTGGGTCCGAATCGTGACGTGACTGCAGGCCCGAGGCGTTATCGAGCAGTCTGACGACGCTGCGACGCCACGCCAGTAGGTCGCCGGCCCACGCGGACCCGAGGGCGATGAGCCAGACCTCCCGACGACCGTGATCGAACGCTATTGCGCGGTCGACGCGCATCCAGGATGCATCGGGGTGGCGGCTATCCGCGGGGACGGCGAGCCCCATGGTCTCCCCCAGCACCTCGTACCCGCACCAGCCGATCCAGCCGAGCCGGAACCCCGGCGACTCCGACGACTCCGTTGCGGTGGGCGCGTCGCGGACCGCGGTCGCCGCCTGCGCCGCCAGCCATTCCCACACCGGAAGGTCGAATTGCGTCGTGACCTCCGCGGCCAGCGCGATGTAACTCATTCCGGAGTCGGCGTCAGGACCGGAATCGAGCCAGGCCGCGTCATCCTGCTCGCCAATGACCGCGATGTAAGCAAGAGCCGGATCAACCCATGTCGGCAGTTTCACGCTCAAGAGCCGGTCGCGCATACCCTAACCCTATGAGTGCACCGTCCGTTCACCGGTGGCACGACGGTCACCTCCACAGCATCTCCGAGACCGAGCTGACCGCGCTCGACACCTCCCCGATCGTCGTGGCGGACTCCTGGCTGGCCGTGAACGGTCGAACACTGGCCCTCAGCCTGCACCGGGCGCGTTTCGCGCGGTCTCTCCCGGTGGATGTCGCTGAACAGTTCCCGGCTTTCTGGCACGCCATGCTCGACGTGGTCCCCCGGTCGGGACGCTGGTTTCCCCGTGTTGAATATCACCACGCCGAATCGCTCGCCGTGCGGGTGCGCACTGCCCCGGATGCACTCCCCACCGCGGTGCTGGCGACTTTGGACATCGATCCGCGCACGACGCCCGCCACGAAAGGACCCGATTTACACCGCTTGCAGTCAGCACGCGACAGCAAGGGCGCGGTGGGAGCTACGGAAGTCGTGATCCTCTCCCCGGACGGTTTCGTTGTCGATGGAGGGTACAGCGCGCTGTTGTGGTGGAGGGGCGAGATACTGTGCCGCCCGCTCGACGAATTCGCCCGTGTGGATAGCGTCACGGCACGCAGCATCATCGCGATGGCGAGCGCCCTCGGCGTACCCACCTACGCCGAAGCGGTCACTCCGGCCGAGCTCGCGGGCACGGAACTATGGGCAGTGAGCGCGTTGCACGGCATCCGACTCGTCACCGCCTGGATTGATGGCCCGGCTCTCGCCGAGCGTCCCGGCCGGGCGGCGCTGTGGCGCTCGCGGCTCGAAGCGCTCACGAGGGGCGGATGACCCACATCATCCGCCCCCGAACGTGGACCCGACCTTTCCGTTACTTCAACAGACCGTTGTCGGTCAGCCACTTCTTCGCGATGTCCTGCGGTGACTTCTGATCGACAGTCGATTGCACGTTGAGCGCGACGAGGCCCTCGGGAGTGAGCGCAGCGCTGACCGCGTTGATAATCGGCGCGAGCTGGTCGGCTAGTTTGGCGTTCACCAAGGGCACGACGTTCGAGGCGAGGAACAACCCCTTGGGGTCTTCCAACGTCACGAGCTTGTCGGTTTGGATGCGCGGGTCGGCACTGTAGACGTTGGCGATGTTGATGGTTCCCGCCAAGAGGTCATCCACGGTGGTGTCGCCGGTTGCCGAGAATGCCACTGTGGTGGCGTACTTGGAGAGCAAGCCCTTGGGCCCGTACGGTCGCTCCTCGAGCTCCGGTGGGCCTCCGACAGTGAGGGGCGTCGTCACTTTGGCGAGGTCGCTCAGGCTCTTGATGTTGTTCGCTTTGGCGAAGTCGGCCGTCACGTTGTACGAGTCCTGGTCGGTGGCTGAGGACTTTTCCAAGACGGTCACGCTGGCTGGCAACACCTTCTTGAGCGCTGCGAATACGTCGTCAGCGGTCGTTGCCGTGGTGTCGGGCTTGTAGAACTGGAGCAGGTTACCGGTGTACTCCGGGAACAGGTCGACCTCGCCGCTTTCGAGCGACGGAAGGTACCTGTCGCGCTGGCCGATGTTGAAGTCGCGCTTGACAGTGAAACCGCCGTGTTCGAGCGCTTGAGCGTAGATCTCGGCGATGATCTCGTTCGAGTAATAGGCCTGCGATCCGATCGTGATCGTGTCGGTGGGAGCCGACGAACTCGATCCCGTACCCAGAGGATCACTCGACGAGCACCCTGCGAGGGCCAATGCCGCCCCGACCACGACTGCGCCAATGGCGAGCCGGCCCTTGTTCCTGGCTGTGAACATTTCTCATCCGTTTCCGTCTTCGATGGGGGTTCCCATCACCACAGAGCGCCGGGATGACGCGGTGTGGGGTTCTTGAGGTCGGCCGGCGGTAACGCCTCGCGGCACGACGAAGTGCTGGATCAGAGCGAAGAGCCCGTCGAGCACCAGGGCGAGAATGACGATGACGAGTGCCGCCCCGAGCATCTGATCGAACTGGCGAAGGGCCAGCCCCTTGATGATGGGTAGGCCGAGGCCGCCCAAGTCGATATATGCCGCGAGAGTGACCGTCGCGACGACCTGCAGCGTCGCTGCGCGCAGACCTCCGATCAACAGCGGTAGCCCGAGGGGTGCTTCGACTCGAAGCAGAATCTGCCACTCGGTCATGCCGAGGGCCCGCGCCGCGTCGATGACGCGATCATCTAGGGCTTCGATACCCGAATAGGCGCCAGCCAGAATCGACGGTATTGCAAGCAGCACGAAGGCGATGAAGGCCGCTTCGGGCTTGCGGGTGACTCCGATCACCAGCACGAGCAAGAGAATCAACCCGAACGACGGCAGCGCACGGGCGCCCCCCGCGATCCTCACCGCGATCTCGCGTCCCCGCCCGGTATGCCCGATGACATACCCGACCGGCACGGCGATGAGGGCGGCAATCGCAACGGAGACGAAGGTGTAGAAGAGGTGTTCGCCGATGAGTTGCGGCAGGGTGTTGGAGCCCGTGAGACGTTCGGGCGAGAAGAGCCACGCGAGCGCGTCCGCGAAGAGGTTCATCGGCCTACCCCGTTCGTCGCGCGGTCCCGGCTCACGGGGCGCTCCCGGCCAGGGTTTGCAGAGCCGCGCTGCGGACCGTCTTGGAACGACCGTGTTTGCGAGGCGCCCACGGCATCAAGACGCGCCCAAGCACGACGAGGAGATAATCCACGACGAGCGCGATCACCACGGTCATCACGACACCCGTGAGCACCTCCGCCACGATGCGACGCTGCAGGCCATTGGTGAACAGGTACCCCAGGCTCTCGACGCCGATGAGGATGCCCACGGTCACGAGGCTGATCGTCGACACCGCCGCAACGCGGAGGCCTGCCAGGATCACCGGCCCTGCCAGCGGGAACTCAACCGCCCAGAACTGCCTCCATTGCCCGTAGCCGACCGCCGTCGCGGACTGCCGGATATCGGGGTCGACCGAGGCTAGGGCATCGGCCACCGCACGCGACATGATCGCCACCGCGTAGATCGTCAGCGCGACCGTCACATTGAGCTCGCTGAGGACGCTGATCCCGAGCAGCGGCGGCAAGATGACGAAGAGTGCCAGGGAGGGGATCGTGTACAGGATGCCGGCAACGCTCAGCAGGAGGCCGCGAATGGGTCGGAACCGGTAGGCGACCCAGCCGAGGGGAATCGAGATGACAAATCCGAGAACGATCGGCGGGATGGACAGACGCAGGTGTTCCAAGGTGAGTTTTCCGATTAGGTCGAGATTGTCCAGCACCCACATCATGAAACCTGCCCGTCTACCAGAACGCCCTGGGCCCGGCCTTCGCTATCTACCAGCACCGGCCCGCGCGGCGTTTGCTTGATCGACAGCGCGCGCTTGCCGCGCTCGACTCCGATGAAGTTCGCAACGAATTCATTGGCCGGGTTCTCGGTGATCTCCGTCGGGCTGCCGATCTGGGCGATCTGGGCGCCCTTCTCGAGAATGACCACCTGGTCGCCGAGCAGAAACGCCTCGTCTATGTCGTGAGTGACGAACACCACCGTCTTGTCGAGATCGCGCTGCAGTCGGATCGTCTCCTTCTGGAGTTCGGCACGCACGATCGGGTCGACAGCACCGAACGGCTCATCCATCAGCAGGATGTTCGGGTTGGCGGCGAGGCCTCGCGCTACCCCGACGCGCTGTTGCTGGCCCCCCGAGAGTTGATTGGGATAGCGGTCGGCGACATTCCGTTCCAGCCCCACGGTGTCGAGCAGTTCGAGGGCGGCCGCCCGTGCCGCCCTGCGGGGGACGCCGTTCAGCATGGGCACCGTCGCGACATTGTCGATCACCTTGAAGTGGGGAAGCAAGCCGGAGTTCTGCATCACATAGCCGATGCTGCGTCGAAGCCCGACCGGATCTTGATCCAGGATGCTCGCGCCATCGATCTCGATGACACCCGAGGTCGGTTCGACCATGCGATTGATCATGCGCAGCAGGGTCGTCTTGCCGCTGCCAGACGACCCGACCAGCACCGTGGTCTTACGGGTGGGAATGACGAGGTCGAAATCGGAGACCGCGCGGGTTCCATCGGGGAATGTTTTCGAGACGTTGCGGAACTCGATCATGCAATTCGGCTCATTCCTCGTACAGGCGCACGGATCGACACTTGCCAGCCACTCCAGCTAACCGTACGTCGACCGCCCGACCAAACGGGAGATGTTACGAAGCGTGAACTATTTGCCATCGCGACTATCTGAACGCACCAGCGATTATCGAGCGACCAGCAGCTCCCTCGCTGAGCGTTCGGCGAACTCTCGCAATGCGATCAGGAATGTTTCGTCGCCGGAAGCATCCCGAGCGAACGCGCGCGACGCTAAAGCGTCGACGACCTCGACCATGACCTCGAAATGCCTCTGCGCTTGTTCGCCACCACCGATGCCGAAGCGTTCGTCGAGGGTGCGCAGGAGGTGTGCGGCCACAGCGGTGTTGCGGGGTTCTGGCGCGGGTCGAACGTCGATCACATCTCCCACCCGCAACGCCCGGTAGCCCGGTTCGGTGCGAAAGGCCCCCACGATCACCTCGATTGCGCTCATGAGAGCGTCTACCGGGTCGCTTGACGCCGGGTCATTGATGGCGGCGGCGGTCTCATCGAGGATGCGATCGAGGTTGCGGTGTGCAAGGGCCCGCAACAGCGCGATCCGGTCAGGGAAGTAGCGGTAGATCGTGCCGATCGAGGCTTCGGCCCGCTCGGCGACCATAGCCGTCGTCAAGCGCTCGTAGCCGAACTCGTCGATGATCGCCGCGGCGGAGTCGAGGAGGCCCGAGAGCCGTGCAGCACTGCGGGCCTGAATAGGTTCGCTGCGCAGGCCGACGGCAGTCGAGTGGTGCGCCTCCGACCGGCCGTCGGTCGTTGGGTCGCCGTCTCGTACGTGTCCACTGGTCACACTGCCTCCTCGATGTCGCGCACGAGTATACCGCGACCCCATAATGGGGTACACATGGTGCGGACTCGGTAGAACGGTCGCTCTGAATGGGTGTGTCGGGGCATCTTGTTTACGCGGCATTCTGAGAGAGGGCTCGTCAGGACGCAAACACTGCAGAGCAAGGCGCTGCGTCTTGGGGCATTGCATTCCCGCCCGGAGATTCTGCAGCTCGTGAACGTGTGGGATGTGGTCTCAGCCACGGTTGTCGGAGGGATACCCGGCACCGAAGCACTCGCGACAGCCAGTCATTCGATCGCCGCGTCGCACGGCTTCTCGGACGGCGAGAAAATTCCCCTCGAGTTGATGCTGGCGGCAATCGGCCGCATCGCGGCATCCACCGACTTGCCCGTCAGTGCCGACCTCGAAGCGGGATACGGCGACCCGGGTGAGACCGTGCGAAAGGCCATCGGGCTGGGAGTCGTCGGGGCGAACATCGAAGACCAGATGCGGCCGTTGGCGGATGCGACAGCGCAGATGGCCGCGGCCGTTGCGGCGGGACAGCACGAGGGCGTCCCGTTCGTGTTGAACGCCCGAACGGATGCTGTCCTGAAAGGGGCGGGGCGCCACCGGAGCGACGTGATCGCGGATGCGATCGAACGCGGCCGCGCCTATCTCGGCGTCGGAGCGACCTGTGTGTTCGTGCCGGGACTACTGGATGAGGCGACCGTTGTCGCGCTGATCGACGGGATCGGCGCGAACCGGCTCAGCGTGATCAACGTGCCCGGGTCCCTGTCGCCCGCTCGCTTGCAGCAGCTGGGCGTGGCTCGGATCTCCTACGGCCCCTGGACTCAGCGCGTCGCCCTGACGGCCCTGGCCGATGCGGCCGCCGAGTTACTGAACGGCGGCTCCTTGCCCGCCGGCACCCGCGCGCCGAGCTAGGGCTTGGTACGAGGAGGATGCAGATGCAGATGCCTGGACTCGAACAGGTCTAAGCGGGCCGGACCGACACCAGTGCGGTCATCTCGCGGCCGGCATCCAGCGCCGCATCGATGAGATCGGCCGATGGCTGGGCCGTGGGGTCGAGCCAATCCGAGAAGAAGGATGGCGGAAGCAGCAACGGCATCCGGTCGTGCAGGTGCGCCTGATCGGGGCGCGCCGGTTGCATGATGATCGAGTAGCAGGTAACCGGATCGCCGTCGACCGGTCGACCGGCCTGGGTGACCGCAGCCATCGCGAGGAGGCCACCCGTCGAAAAGCGCCACTTCTGCTTGGATAGCTTCTCGAACTCGAACCACTCGGTCGCGGGCACGAGTGCTCGGCTGCGGGCGGTTGCGGGTGTGTCTCTGAGGCGCTCGGAGCGTGTGTTGATGCTGGGGAACTTCGCGGGCAGGCCACCCACGAGAAAGCCCCACCACCCCAGGTCGGCCGTTCGCCCGGTCGGATCGGCTCGCACGATCGGGTTGAGCTTGCGCTCGATCCGACCCGTGGGCTTGACGACATCGGCGCTGTACCGCTCGAGCCACCCCGCCACGTCGGCGGAGCCGGGCCGCTCGTCGAACTGAAAAAGGCCCTCCATCTCCGAGACGGAGGCCTGCAAACCGTAGCTCGCGCACATGCATCCATTCTGGTGCGCCCCCGCCCGGGTGGTCGGACCCGGCGTTCTGCAGGCAGAGAGCCATCCAGGATAGGTAAGACTGGAGCATGGCCGAATCTGACGCAGGCCCCGGGTCGGAGTCCGCGGCGCTGCACTTGGGCGCCCGCATCGAGGATGCCCTGCATCGATGGCGTGAGCGTCGCGGCCGCCGTCGGGGATTGAAGCCGACGATCGTGCCCTACACCGGATACGGGACCCCCGAGTGGACGCGAGTGCTCTGCCGGGTGCTCCTGACGAAGGGCGGCGACGCACCCCGACAACGCGCAGAGAAGGTGCGGGGCTGGCGCAGTTTCTTCAGCATCTCCATCGATGAGGGCACCGTCACCATCACGGCCGGTGGCGGCGAACAGAGAGCGCATCCCATTCGAGGGGGTGTTGTGGATGTTCGGCTCGAAACCCACCTCCCACCCGGCTGGAATCAGATCACCCTGCAGTGCGAGGGCAGCGATCCGGTATTGGCCTCGGTTTTCATCGTGGACCCGGACACCCGTTTCGGCATCGTCTCGGACATCGACGACACCGTGATGGTCACCGCGCTTCCGCGCCCGTTCTTGGCAGCGTGGAACACTTTCGTGCTCGACGAACACGCGCGCGCGCCGGTGCCGGGAATGGCTGTCTTGTACGAGCGTCTCACTCGAGCCAACCCGAGCGCCCCGGTGATCTACCTTTCCACGGGAGCGTGGAACGCGGCCCCGACCCTCACCCGATTCTTGCGGCGGAACCTCTACCCGCGCGGCCCGATGCTCCTCACAGATTGGGGGCCGACCCGGGACCGGTGGTTCCGCAGCGGGCCTGAACACAAGCGCAGCAACCTCGCGCGACTCGCCACCGAATTTCCGGACGTGAGGTGGCTTCTCGTGGGCGACGACGGCCAGCACGACGAGGAAATCTACGGGGCCTTTGCAGCGGAGCATCCCGACAGGGTCGCCGCGATCGCCATCCGGCAACTCTCAACCGGAGAGGCGGTGTTGGCTGGGGGTCGCAGTCGAGCAGCCGAGTACGAACGCCAGTCGCACGTTCGATGGTTCTTCGGTCAGAACGGCGCCGAATTATGGAGCCAATTGGCGGAACTCGTCACACGCTGACTGGGCGGTGGTCACGTTTCTAACGGTCGCCGTGCGCCGTCAGGTGCTCGCCGAAGAACGCGTCGATCCTCGCCCAGGAATCTGCGGCCGCTTCCGGCTCGGGCTTGAAGCCCATCACCCGAGCCACCGGTCGGAACCAGGCCGGACCCGCCGCTCCCTCGTTCATGAAGGTGTGGCTGGCCTCGGGGTACTCCTTCACATCGTGGGTGATGCCCTGCGCGGTCAGCGCTATCTCGAGTTTGGCCGCCGCACCGGACAGCGAGCGGTCCTTCGCGCCGTAGCTGCCGACGATCGGGCAAGCACCCTCGAAGGCGGTGTCGAGTTCTTTCGGAAGCATCCCGTAATTGGCGGAGGCCGCATCGAACCCCCGACCCGCCGTCATCAGGGCGAATCCCCCACCCATGCAGAAGCCGATCACTCCGACGGCACCCGATGAATCCGGTCGTGCGAGCAGCAGCTGACGTGCGGCCTCGATGTCGGCATAGGCCCGACCCGAACCGCTGCCCAAGGCGCGGAACGTGGCCGTCAGGCACTTGCGTGCGCCACCCTCGCTGAATAGGTCGGGCATGAGCGTCAGGTATCCGAGACTCACCAGTTTGGCCACTTGGAGACGCATCTGCTCGTCGATGCCGAACGCTTCGTGCACCACAACGACGGCGGGCCAGGGACCGGGGCCATCCGGTACCCCCAGCACCCCGTTCAGCATCGGGCTCGCGCCCTCCTGATCGTTCTCGATGATGATGTCGGTGAGGTGCGAGATGTCGGTCATCCACCGATTCAAGCACGAGCACGGCCGAGCGATCCTCGCGTCGCACCCTGCTGACAGGATGGGGCTATGGCGCTGGCGATCGAGGACTACGCGATCATCGGCGATACGCACACTGCCGCGCTCGTGGGTCGCAACGGCAGCATCGATTGGTTGTGCTTGCCCCGCTTCGATTCCTCCTCGACGTTCGGTGCGCTCCTCGGCACTGAAGATAACGGGCGATGGATGCTGGCACCCGTCGCGTCTCTCGATCCTCGAGACACGACAGTGGCATGCTCTCGCCGCTATCTCGAGGACACATTCGTTCTCGTCACCCGGTGGAAGACCCTCACGGGAGAAGTCGAAGTCACCGATCTCATGCCGTACGGGGATCGGCGTGCAGATGTGCTGCGCCGAATTCGCGGGATCCACGGGGTGGTCGACATGCACATCGACCTGCGGGTGCGCTTCGATTACAGCAATGCCCTGCCATGGATCCGTCAGGTGCCTGAAGGGCATTCAATGGCTCTGATCGCCACGGCGGGCCCGGATGCGATCATCGTTCGTGGCCCCACCCTCCGTGCGCGGGGGCAGACTCACACCGCAGATTTCCCCGTCAGTGCAGGGCAGACCATCGACCTCTCCCTGACCTGGTACCCCTCCCATCGGCCGCCGCCCCCCGCGGCTGCCGCCGGTCGACGTATCGCCGCCACAGTACGGTGGTGGCGCCGCTGGGCGTCCGCCACGACAGAATCACCGGTGTACCGCGACGAGGTGCGCCGCTCGCTGCTCGTGCTGCGGGCGCTCACCCACGAAGACACCGGAGGCATCGTCGCGGCCGCCACCACGAGCCTGCCCGAGGTGTTCGGCGGCACACGCAATTGGGACTACCGCTATGTGTGGCTGCGCGATGCATCCCTGACCCTGCACGTGCTGCTCAACCACGGCTTCGAGGGTGAAGCGGATGCCTGGCGTAATTGGCTCCTGCGCGCGATCGCAGGAGACCCCGCCGACGTGCAGATCATGTACGGGCTCGCTGGCGAACGCCGGCTAGAGGAAAGGGAGTTGCAGAGCCTGGCGGGCTATCAGGGCGCATCCCCCGTGCGGATCGGCAACGGGGCTTATACACAGTTTCAGGGGGATGTCTTCGGCGAGGTCATGATCGCCCTTCAGGCAGCCAGGCGTGCCGGTGCTGGTGGCGGTGGCGGTGGTACCGGTGCCACGGGAAGCGGCGCTATCGGCGTCACCGAATCGGACTTCTCCTGGCCCCTGCAGCGCGCCCTCATGTCGTTCGTAGAGGAGAACTGGAAGCGGCCGGACAACGGCATCTGGGAGATCCGCGGTGAGAAGCAGATCTTCACCCACTCGCGCGTGATGCTCTGGGCGGCCGTGGATTGCGCGATCCGCGCGATAGAGGATCACGGATTGGAAGGTGAACTCGATCGATGGATCGCGCTTCGCGCCGAGATGCGAGCGGAGATCGAGAATCTCGGATTCGATGAGGCCCGCAACACGTACACGCAGTACTACGGCACAGTCGAGGTGGATGCCTCGCTCTTGCAGCTGCCGCAGGTCGGCTATCTCTCCGCCGACGACCCGCGGATGCTCGGCACGGTCGCGGCGATCGAGGCCGAGTTGCTGCAGTCAGGATTGCTGTTGCGCTACCGCACCGAGTCGGGAGTGGACGGGCTGCCGGCGGGCGAGAACCCCTTCCTCGCGTGCTCGTTTTGGCTCGTGGAGCAATATGCCGCATCGGGCGAGATCGAAAAGGCGATCGCCCTGATGGACACCCTGTGCTCTTTCGCCAACGACGTCGGGTTGCTGAGCGAGGAGTACGACATGGCCGCGCGTCGACAAGCCGGCAACACCCCGCAGGCTCTGAGCCACCTGGCGCTCGTACGGGCCGCGGATGCGATCGCGTCCGCGTCTGCATCCCTGCCATTCTCCGGCGCCACTCCCTCCTCCCCTGCCGGGCCCCCCTCCGCTGGGTTGTCAACATCGCCGTGAGGTCGTCGGCCAACCTCGAGCTGACCGCGCTGCGCCTTCGGGCTCAGCTCATCGACCCGTCCGATGACGAGCACTACCGCACACCCGCCGAGGTCGTTCGGTGGATGCTCGCCATGCAGGGGCAGGATTTTCCCGGCGTCAGGTTCTCGGTGGGCCTGCGCTCCCCCGGCGCGACCGACGCCAGAGTGGAAGCGGCCATCGCGTCCGGTGAAATCGTGCGCTCGTGGCCGATGCGCGGCACCCTGCACCTGGTCGCGGCGGAGGACCTCGATTGGATGCTGCGAATCTCCGAGCCGCGCCAGGCGACCTGGTCGGCAACTCGTCGCGCGGCTCTCGGCATCACCGCGGAGCATCTGAAACGCGCCGGCGACGTGGCGGTCGACCTGCTCTCTGGGAGCCGCGTCATCCGTCGTGACCTGCTGCTGCAGGCATGGGATGCGGCCGGGCTTGCCACCACAGGTGGCCGTGGGTACCACATGCTCTGGAACCTGGCCATGGCCCGGCTGATCGTCTTCGGCCCTGCGGACGGCAAGCATCCGACCTTCACGCTGCTCGAAGAATGGGTGCCCTCCCCGCGGGTGCTCGCCGGTGAGGAGGCCCTCGCCGAGTTCGCGGGCCGCTACTTCCGCAGCCACGGCCCGGCCACCACACGGGATTTCGCCTGGTGGGCGTCGTTGACGCTACGGGATGCGCGGGCCGGGGCCGCGGCCGCCGGACTCCGGGTTCGAGAGTTCGACGGCACGGACTACTACCTCGGTGCGGAGGTCGACGGCACAACCGCTCGTGCCGCCCGCCCCAGGGTGCACGCTCTGCCGGGCTTCGACGAATACCTGCTCGGCTATCAAAACCGGTCAGCCGTTCTGGCCCCCGAGTTCAGCAACCTGATCGTGCCGGGCAATAACGGAGTCTTCCTCCCCACGGTCGTGGTCGACGGGGCGGTGGCGGCGACCTGGAAGCGGACCGAGCGAGCCAGCGCCGTGTGCGTGACCCTGGACCCGTTCGAACCGCTGAGCGTGGGAGCCAGCGACGGGTTCGCGCGAGCGGTGCACGGGTACGGGCGTTTTCTCGGCAAACCCGTCGAGATAGCCCCGGAGCGTTCGACCACCGAGCGTTCTACTACCGAGCGTTCGACTGTCGATCGTGCGACCGCCGACTGAGCCGCGGGTATCGTCGCCGCGAGTCGCGACGGGGAGAGCGCCTGGAGAGACGGCGTCCTATCCTGACAGGATGCTCCGCACGATCGCTGCGCTCGCCAGGTCGACGCATCCCGGCCCGAGCCTCGCAGTCTCAGCCATCGCTGTCGGGCTCGGGATCGGAATCGGGCTGGAGCCGTGGCGGCTGGTGCTGCTCGGCTTGGCCGTTCTGGCGAATCAGGCATCCGTCGGGCTCTCAAACGATTGGATCGACGCCGATCGGGATCGAGCAGTCGGCAGAACCGATAAACCGGTTGCGCTCGGCCAAGTCAGCACACGGCTCGCCCGCAATGCCGCGATCGGGGCCGCAGTCGCCTCCATCGTGCTCACGCTCCCGTTGGGTTGGCCCGCGACCCTAGCGAACACGGTCTTCATCGTGTCCGCCTGGTCATACAACCTCGCGCTGAAGAGCACCGCGTTCTCGGTCGTGCCGTACATCGTCAGCTTCGGACTGCTGCCGATGATCGTCACGTTATCGAGCCCGGTGCCTCTTCTGGCATCCGGATGGAGCGTGTTGGCGGGTGCATTGCTGGGGGTGTCCGCCCACTTCGCGAACGTGTTGCCCGACCTCGAGGATGACCGGGCCACCGGCATCCGCGGGCTGGGGCACCGCGTGGGGCGCCGCACCTCGGGACTCGTCATCGCCGGGGCGCTGGCCGCGGCATCCGCCAGCATCGTGCTCGGTCCCGGGCCCGCGGCCGCCTACCAGTACGTCGGCCTCAGCGTGAGCCTCGTGCTCGCTGCGACGTGTGCCGTGCTCGTTCTCACGGGGCGGTCGAGCCGACTCATCTTCCGCCTGATCATCGCGGGTGCCCTCATCGATGTGGCCCTGTTAGCCCTCTCGGGTTCTCGACTGCTGGCCTAGGCCGCTGGCTGCTCTTCGCCGGCGGGGACAGCGTCCCGCTGCGGATTCCGAATCCCGATGAACGACACCAGCCCGCCGATGAAGAAAAGCGCCGCGGTCACGATGAGCACGCGATGGTAGCTCTCCACGTCGAGCGTTCCGGCGATCACGACGCCGAGCAGCGCGATGGTGATCAGTCCGGCGATCCGGGCGACGGCGTTATTCGTCGCCGACCCGATGCCCGCTTGCTCTGGCGGAATCGAGCCGAGGATGCCCGCGGTGAGGGGAGCGACAGTGATCGCGATCCCGATGGAGAAGACCAGCACGCCCGGTAGCACCATGAGCCAGTAGTTGACCTCTTTCTGCATGGTCAAGAACAGAAGGAATCCGAGCCCGGCGACGATCGGCCCGAGCGTCATGAACAAGCGCGGGCCATAACGGCCGCTGAGCGAGCCGAAGAGGCCCGAGAGGAACACGTTGGCCAGCGAGACCGGCAGGAACGCCAGGGCGGCGATCGTGGCGGGGAACCCGGCTACTTGCTGCAGGAAGATCACGACGATGAACCCGCCGATGGACAATGCACCGTAGATGAACAGGGTCGCAAGATTTCCCCACGCGAAGTTGCGATGGGAGAAGATCTCCAACGGCAGCATCGGGTGGGCCGCTCGGCGCTGCCACCAGATGAACGCGATGAACGAGAGGATGCCGACGATGAACGGCGCCAGGATCATCGGACTCCCCCACCCGAAATTACCCTGCTCGATCAGCGCGAAGACGGGGCCGCCCAGGCCGACGACGCCGAGCATGGCGCCCAGGTAATCGACCTTCACGCCCTCTTTGCGCACATCCTTCTGTCGGAGGATCACGAGGAGGTACAGAGTCACGGCTATCGGCAGCACGTTGATGGCGAAGACCCAGCGCCACGAGAGGTAGTCGACGAACAGTCCGCCGAGGATCGGGCCGGCCAAAAATGATGCGCTCGTCCAGGCGGTCCACCGGCCGATCGCCTTCGACTGCGCGGCGTCCCGGAAGGTGGAGATGATGAGGGCGAGCGAGCTCGGGACCAGCAAGGCCGCCGCGATGCCCTGCACGCCTCGCAGGGCGATCAACAGCCCGGCGTTCGGGGCGAGAGCGATCAGAACGGATGCCACGCCGAACGCGATCAGCCCCACCCGCAACACCACGATGCGCCCGAAAAGGTCGGAGAGCGAGCCGGCGAGCAGGATGAGCGAGCTGAGGGTGATCAGGTAGGCATCCACGACCCACTGCTGCAGCGGCAAACCCCCGCCCAATTCCTTCGTGATGGCCGGGAGGGCCACGTTGATGACCGAGCTGTCAAGGAATGCGACGAACGAGGCGAGGATGGCGATGATCAGCACGAGCCGCTGGCTTCGGGTCATAGTTCAGTCAAGCACTCCCGAATCGCTTCCGCCCCACCGAGCATGTCGCCTCCCGCGTCCACGGCACAATGGCTCAATGAGCATCGGGACGAACTGGTCGGGCAACTACCGCTATCGGGCGAGCCGCGTCCACACCCCCACGTCCCTCGAGCAGCTGCAGCAGGTGGTTGCAGCTGCTCCACGCATCCGAGCCCTGGGCAGTCGCCATTGCTTCAACGACCTCGCCGACTCCAACGAATTGGTGAGCGTGCTCGGGCTCGATTCACCGATCGAAGTGGATGCCTCCGCCCGCACGGTCTCGTTGAACGCCGGGCTGAGCTACGGCGCCCTGGCTCCCGTGCTGCAGAGCCGGGGGTGGGCGCTTCGCAACATGGCATCCCTACCCCACATCTCGGTCGCGGGTGCGGTGGCGACGGGTACGCACGGCTCGGGCCGGTCGAATAGCGGGCTCGCGACAGCGGTGAGCGGCCTCGAGGTGGTAACGGCGGAGGGCTCGCTCGTCGCCCTGCGCCGGGGAACCACCGACTTCGACGGCGCCGTCGTCTCGCTCGGCGCTCTCGGCATCGTGTACCGCGTGACACTCGATATCGAGCCGAGTTACGAGGTGCGGCAAGACGTCTACGAGGGCCTGCTCTGGCCTGCGCTAATGCAGAATTTCGACGAGGTCGCCGGCGCGGCTTGCAGCGTGAGCATCTTCACGAAGTGGGTTGGGGCCGAGGTGGGCGCGGTGTGGCTCAAGAGCAGGGTCGACGCGGGGCCGCCCCCCGCTGGGCTGCTCGGGGCGCTCCCAGTCGCGGCGGAGCGTCATCCGTTGCCCGGTTCATCGCCCGAGACAACGACGACGCAGGGCGGCGTGCCGGGGCCGTGGAACGAACGGCTGCCCCACTTCAAGCTCGAGTTCACTCCGAGTAACGGGCGCGAACTGCAAAGCGAGTACCTCGTGCCGTATCGCTTTGCGGTGCCGGCGCTCGAGGCAGTTCGCGAACTCGGCGCCCTGATCGCACCTCACCTCATGGTGAGCGAGTTACGCACGATCGCGGCCGACGGGCTCTGGCTGAGCGGCGCGTACGAGACGGACGTGCTGGGTATCCACTTCACGTGGCAGTACGAACCCGACGAGGTTGCCGCCCTATTACCGGTGATCGAGGATGCCCTGGCACCGTTCGATGCCCGCCCGCACTGGGGCAAGCTCTTCCACGCCGTCGCACCTCGGGCCTACCCGCGATTACCGGATTTCGTCACGCTCGCCCGAGCGTACGACCCGGCCGGCAAGTTCAGCAACGAGTTTTTGGAGCGGACTGTCTTCGCCTAGACCTCAACGAGTGCCGGGGAGGTGCTACCGACGAGCCGGCCTGCGGCCTCGCGCGACGAGCAGTACGGCTCCGAGCAGGATCGCCCCTGCAGCGCTACCCGCCAGGGGGAACAGTGCACCGGCATCGGTAGCGGTAGACGGGAGGGTGGGTTTCACCACAGCGGCCGGGATGATCAGAGATAGCCGTCCGGAGCGAACCCGTACGCCTTGCCGTCGGAACCGATCGCAAGGGAACGGAGCGCCGCAGCGCCTCCTCCGGGGCCGGTGAACTCACCTATCGTCACCCTGATCCCAGTCGCGACGAAGCGTAGGGGGCGTCGATCGCAGCCACCGAAGCCAGGCTCCCGATTACATCGCGCCGACCGCCGTCACCCTGATCACTGCGCATCCGGAGGCAGCGGACTCGACGAGGTCGACGACGGCGCTGATGCCCCAGTCATGGTCGCCGGCCGGGTCAGAAAAGATCTGGCGCACCGTCCAGGTCGCTGTTCCCTCGGATATCTCGATGAGGGCGGGCCCGCGGGCATCTCCGCCGGTGTCCAGGGTGTCGTACTCGTCGAAGTAGCCCTCCATGGCGCTGGCCCAACGGTCGGCATCGAAGCCGGATGTCGCATCCAGCTCGCCCAGGACATCCCAACCCTCGCGGGCGGCCAGTTGAACCCGGCGGAACATCTCGTTTCGCACCAGCACCCGGAAAGCGCGGACATTCAGCACGACGGACGCCACCGGTTTCGGCGCGATCGCCGCGATCCCCTCACCGACCGGATTCACCATCGCCTCCCACTCGTCGAGGAGGCTGGAGTCGACCTGGCGCACCACCTCGCCGAGCCATTCGATGATGTCCTGGAGTTCCTCCGTCTTCAACGCCTCCGGGATGGTCTGACGGGCCGCCCGAAAGGCGTCGGACAGGTAGCGCAGGATCAGCCCCTCGCTGCGGGCAAGACCGTAGTATCCCGTGAAGTCAGCGAACGTCATAGCTCGTTCGTACATGTCGCGCACCACCGATTTGGGACTCAGCGCGAAGTCACCGATCCACGGCTGGGTGGCGGAGTAGGTGACGAAGGCGGCGTCTAGCACCTCTTGCAGGGGCTTAGGCCAGGTGACCTGTTCGAGTAGCTCCATGCGGGCGTCGTACTCGATGCCGTCCGCCTTCATCGCCGCGACTGCCTCGCCCCGGGCGCGGAACTGCTGCTGCGAGAGCACCGGGCGCGGATCATCCAGTGTCGCCTCGAGCACCGAGATCATGTCGAGCGCGTACTCGGGCGACGCGGGGTCGAGCAACTCGAAGACGGCGAGCGCGAAAGGCGAGAGCGGCTGATTCAGCGCGAAATTCGGCTGCAGGTCGACCGTCAGCGTGATCTCGGCGCGCTGCTGTGGGCCAAATGAAGGAGTGGAGGATGCTTCGTCACGACTCCTTGCGGCGAAACCGGCCTGAGCGTCGCCGGGTCCTTCATTTGGCCGAAGCAGCGCAGCGGTCGGGGGCGGGGATGCCAGCGTGGGCAGCTGGGTGACGACGCCCGCCGTTCGCAGCGTGCGATAGATCGCGAGCGCCCGTCGGGCCAGGGCGAGTTTGCCTGACCAGCTTTCGTGGCTGCCGAAGATCAGGTCGCGCATGTTCTGGAATGGGCCTGCTTCGCCGTCATAGCCCCGGGCGATCACGTTCAGGATCATCGAGTGGCTCACCAGCATCCGGGATGTGAGAAGCTCCGGTGGCGCCGCGATCAGTCGTTCGAAACTGGGCTGGCCCCACGACACGAACCCCTCGGGGGCGCGCTTGCGCACGATCCGCTTCAGCTTCTTCGGGTCATCGCCGGCTCGAGCAACCAGGCGCGCGTTCTCGGTTTCGTGCTCGGGAGCCTGAACGACCACGCTGCCCGCGGTGTCATACCCCGCCCGCCCCGCCCGCCCGGCGACCTGGTGGAACTCGCGGGCACTGAGTTGCCGCATCGTCGTGCCGTCGTATTTGGTCAACCCCGTCAGCAGCACGGTGCGAATCGGAACGTTGATGCCGACCCCCAGCGTGTCCGTTCCGCAAATTACTGCGAGTAGCCCTCGCTGCGCCAGCTGTTCGACCAGGCGACGGTATTTGGGCAGCATGCCGGCGTGATGCACTCCGATGCCCGACCGGATGAGACGGGAGAGCGTCTGACCAAAGCGCGTCGTGAAGCGGAAATCGCCGATCGCATCTGCCACCTCGTCGCGCTGCTCGCGACTCAACAGTTTGATGCTCGCCATCGCCTGGGCGCGCTCGAGTGCGGCGGCTTGGGAGAAGTGCACGATGTAGATCGGGGACTGGCTCGTGTGCAGAAGGTCCTCAACCGTTTCGTGCACGGGTGTCGTGACGTAGGAATAGTGGAGTGGAACGGGCCGGTCGACCCCGGTGATGGTCGCGGTCTCGCGCCCGGTACGGCGGGAGAGATCGTCGGCGATGCCTTTCATGTCGCCGAGGGTCGCGGACATGAGCACGAATTGCACGCCCGGCAAGGTCAGCAGCGGCACCTGCCAGGCCCATCCCCGCTCGGGATCGGCGTAGAAGTGGAACTCGTCCATCACCACCTGCTGCACGGGAGCGCTCGCACCCTGGCGAAGAGCGAGGTTGGCGAGAATCTCGGCCGTGCAGCAGATGATGGGTGCATCCGCGTTCACGCTCGAATCGCCGGTCACCATGCCCACATTCGTCGCGCCGAAGACGTCGGCGAGCGCGAAGAACTTCTCGCTGACCAGCGCCTTGATGGGCGCCGTGTAATACGTGCGCTGGCCCTGGGCTAAGGCGATGAAATGGGCCGCGATCGCGACGAGCGACTTTCCCGAACCGGTCGGCGTCGAGAGGATGAGGTTGGCCCCGGAGACGATTTCGATCAGAGCCTCGTCCTGGGCCGGGTAGAGGGGCAGACCACGGGCCTCGGCCCAACCGACGAACGCCGAGTACGCGGCGTCGGGGCTGAAGGGGCTCGGTGCAAGATCGAGCAGGGCGGCCATGGATCAACCGTGCCACACGGTTGCCGACCCGGATGAGCGGACGGTCGGCGGGCAGACACCGACCCGCGGTAGGGCACCCACTAGTCTGTGGTCATGACAACATCTCATCTTGGACGGATCGTGCGCGGCGCCATCGCGATAGTCGCTGTCGGTGGGATGACCATCGCCGGTGTTGGCGCAGCCAGTGCCGCGAGCCCGCAGTGGGTTGTCGCCGCCGACGTGCTCACGACGCGGGCCACAACCGGCACGTCGTGGTTTGCCGACAAGAAAAACAACGGCGCGTTCTTCGACGGGTCGTTCAGCGGGCGGCAGGCACTCGTCCTCAGGGACGTTCTGGTAACCGACGGTATTCGCATCCTCAACTCCTACGCGCCCGGCACCCAACAACCGACGATCAGCGAGATAGCCAGCAACGGCGGCTTCACCTACGCCGGGGCGCCGGTCAACTTTCAGATTGAGATCCTCTACACCCCAGCCAACCCAGCTGTTTATGGGCCTGGTGTGGCCGGGACGGGATGCACGCCGACGCTCGTTGCCGGCACCTGCTACGTCACCCTCAAGTGGCAGACGATCGACCCTGGCGTCACGTGGACGACGGCGACTCTTGACCCCGCCATCGCGTACACCGGCACGACACCCGGATGGCTCAGCACAAGACAGATCGGCTCGGCCCCGATAACCGGCGCAAGCATCACGACGTACCTAACGCAGATGAATACCACCACCAGCCCCCCGATTCTCCTCGGCGTCGGTGTCTCGATCGGGTCCGGCACCGCCAATGAGACGGCGTACGTGGAGACATTGAACTACGCGGGGGCCGTCTACAACTTCGGCGTCGAACCGCCGACCCCGCCAGCCCCCGTGCTTCCCGTAACCGGGGTGCCGATCATCAGCCTGCTCACCGCCGGAGTCTTGCTGAGCGTCACTGGCTTCGGCCTGGTGGCTCTCCGACGGAGGCGCGGCAAAATCAGCGAACCCGCATAGTCCGAGAAGCGAGCCAGCGGGCCCGCCAGGGGATCAGCGCTTGGCGGTCTTCGCTTTCACGACGACCTGCACGGCCGACCACAGCGAGGCGTAAGCGGCAGCGGCTTCCGACGTGCGAGCAAAGGTGGCGACAGGGGCGCGCTCTGAGCCCATCCGCTCGATGACAACGGTGGACGGTACTACGACGTCGATCACCTCTTTTCGCTCCCGCGGCAGGCTTTCGACGGCGGCTCGGTGAACGGCCTTGCGACGGTCCACCATCGACAAGAACGCGAGAACGGGCGCCGGGTGGCTCGACTCGGCCACGACCTCCTTCACCTGGTCGAGCGATCGAACAGACAGCGGGGAGGGTACGAGCGGGATGACGACGACATCGGCGCCGTACAGCGCGTTCCGTGCGACGAGGGACGCGCCGGGCGGGCAATCCAAGATCACGACATCGTAATTGCCCGCTACCGTCTCCAACACCTTCGAGATCCGCTGTACCGACTTCTTAGCGGCGTCGAACACAAGGTCGAGGTCTCGGTAGCTTGCATCCGCTGGTAACACGTCCAGACCCGGGAAGTCGGTGGAGCGAATGGCGTCCTGAGCATCCGTTCGGCCGCTGACAAGGGACTCGACGCCGCCCTTGAGTTTCGGTTTCACCGCCAGCAGATAGGTCGAGGCACCCTGCGGGTCAAGATCCCAGAGCAACACTCGGAGCCGACGGGATGCCTCCCACGCGAGATTCACGGCGGCGCTTGTCTTGCCGACGCCGCCTTTGGTGCTGTAGACGGCAACAACCTTCATGTTTTCCACCCTAGTTGGCCGACGGGTCAGCCATCCGATACGGAGCCGACCCTACAATCGGGAGGTGTCTTCCGTACGCCCACCCGCGGGGGGCATCGATCCAGCCGAGCTGGAAACGACGCTGCGTGTGCTCGCCGATTTAGGCGACCTCGACGAGGTGCATCCCGATTTCATCAGGGTGCGCCAGGCCACCGCGGGCATGTTCAAAGCCGTCAAGAAACAGCGTCGACTCGACAAGCGGGCCATCGTCGCTGAAGCCGATCGTCGTGTCGTCGCTGCCACCGCGACCGGTGCGCCCGACCGGATCGACGACGAGACCCGGGGCATCCCGGTGTCCATCCCGGGCGCCGTGAAAGAGGTCGCGGGCAGCCTGAATTCGAAGCCGCGCGACCCGGTCGTGGAGAATGACGACCCACCCGCGTCCCCCAGCGCCGGCACCCTTCTGCGCGCCCGCGCCTGCTACATCTGCAAGCAGCAGTACACGGTGGTAGATGCGTTCTACCATCAGCTCTGTCCAGCATGCGCCTTGCTCAATCACGCGAAACGGCAGGCACGGACCGACCTCACCGGCAAGGGGGCCCTCCTAACGGGCGGCCGCGCGAAGATCGGCATGTACATCGCCCTGCGGCTGCTGCGCGACGGCGCTCATACAACGATCACCACGCGCTTCCCACGGGATGCCGTGCGCCGTTTCGCGAGCTTGCCCGACAGCGGCGAATGGATGCACCGGCTGCGCATCGTCGGAATCGACCTCCGCGACCCGGCACAGGTCATCGGCCTCGCGGACGATATCGCGGCCGCCGGACCGCTCGACATCCTCATCAACAATGCCACTCAGACCGTGCGGCG
>Ga0209724_1001393_pt1 | contig 22000 bp, 15 predicted proteins | sample grotaG_FD_184143 | JGI IMG/M metagenome (GOLD analysis project Ga0209724, IMG submission 184143) | Glacier valley bacterial and archeal communities from Borup Fiord, Nunavut, Canada, to study Microbial Dark Matter (Phase II) -... | ecosystem: Environmental > Aquatic > Freshwater > Ice > Glacier ...
ATTACTGTCACAGGGCGTTATAAAGGAAAAAGAATTACCGTGCTCTCGACAGGTATCGGAACCGACAACATCGATATTGTAATCAATGAGCTTGATGCATTGGTAAATATCGATCTGGAGACACGCGAGATCAAACCAGATAAAACAAGCTTGAATATTATCAGAATCGGTACTTCGGGAGCATTACAGGGCGATATTCCGGTCGATGCATTTTTAGTATCACGCAAAGCGATCGGGTTCGACGGATTGATGAACTTCTATGCCCGACGTGAAGAATTTGCAGATCTGCCATTTGAGAATGCTTTCAAAAGCTACACAAACTGGAATCCATTACTGGCTTCACCCTATGTTGTTGACTGTAATCTGTGTCTTTACAATAAAATTACAGATGGTGATTTTATACCCGGAATTACAATCTCGGCACCCGGATTTTACGGACCTCAAGGCAGAGAACTGCGGTTAAATATTATCGACCGCCAAATCAACGATAAAATTGAAGCCTTCCGTTTCGATGATATGAAAATCACGAATTACGAGATGGAATGTTCTGCAATATATGGTCTTAGCAAATTATTAGGACATCAGGCACTTACAGTTTGTATTATCATTGCAAACCGCATCAGCCGCGATGCCAGCAGCGACTATCAGCCAGTGATGAGACGACTTGTAGTTAAAATTCTCGATAAGTTGACGCAATAGAAAAGTATGGAAGACATCATAAACATTGATACACTACTTGCATTGATTGACGATCACGACGAGGAGGTTTTCTTTGCCGTGCGTGATAAATTAATCGAAGCCGGTCCTGCCATATTACCTGTATTGGAGTATGCTTTAAGCTCCTCCTCAAATTTGTTGCAACACGAGCGCCTTGAGCTGATCATTAATCAACTCAAACTGTCGAAACTGATCGATAAAACAGTTCAATGGGTAATGGCGGAAGAAAAAACACTTTTGGACGGATGGATACTTGGAAGCACCATACAGTATCCCTCCATTGCTCCCGATAAAATTGATGTCCTTGTCCAGAAAATTGTCCGGGATATCTGGATAGAAATTAACGATTCGCTGACCTCGATCGAAAAAGTTTCGATCATCAACCACGTATTTTTCGAACTGTACCATTTTGGATTGAATACGCCTGATATTTATGCGCCTGAAAATTGTCTGATCAATAACTTACTTGTTTCAAGGAAAGGTAACCTGATCTCTTTATCAACCTTGTACTGCATTATTGCGCAAAGGTTAAATCTTCCGATCCACCCGATTGGAATTGGCCAATACCTGATTTTAGGTTATTACGAACCACAGATTTCGAAAGAAGTCTACGGGGAGAATGCCGATCCTTACCTATTCTATATCAATATGGAGCATAAGGGGGCAATTATCGGTGCAAAAGAGCTGGAGTATTTCGTGCACGAGAATAAAGAAATCATTGAAAATGCCACTCCTTTGAGTAAAGAAACGCTGATTAAAAAATTGCTCATTTCCCTTAAACAGTGTTACCAATCGAGAGGAGATGAAGGAAAAGCAGGTCTTACTGATAAGTTACTCGATAAACTTCGAAAATACTGATCAAGAAAAAAGGGGCTTTCGGCCCCTTTCTTCATATTGTATTTGAATTGAATTTTTTATTTTGCATAGCTTACAGCCCGTGTTTCTCGGATAACTGTAATTTTCACCTGACCAGGATAAGTCATCTCGTCCTGAATTTTCTTTGCGATATCGTATGAAAGATTTTCAGCTTCGATGTCCGTCATTTTATCACTTCCAACAATCACCCTCAATTCGCGTCCTGCCTGGATTGCATATGTTTTTGTAACACCAGGATATGAAAGCGCCATGTTTTCGAGGTCGTTCAACCGTTTGATGTACGATTCAACTGCTTCACGGCGGGCACCCGGACGGGCACCTGAAATAGCATCACAAGCCTGAACAATCGGGGCCAGTAAGCTATCCATCTCAACTTCATCATGGTGAGATCCAATTGCATTACAGATATCGGGTTTCTCCTTGAACTTTTCGGCCAGTTTCATCCCCAAAATTGCATGCGGTAATTCTGGTTCATCATCCGGCACTTTACCAATATCATGCAATAGACCGGCACGTTTGGCACGTTTGGGATTAAGTCCAAGCTCAGCAGCCATGATGGCGCATAAGTTGGCAGTTTCGCGCGAATGCTGTAATAAGTTTTGTCCGTACGAAGAGCGGTATTTCATTTTTCCGATCAGACGGATCAATTCAGGATGCAATCCATGAACACCAAGATCGATTGTGGTACGTTTACCGGTTTCAATAATCTCTTCTTCAACCTGTTTCTTTACTTTATTAACGACTTCCTCAATTCGTGCAGGATGGATACGTCCGTCCGTTACGAGTTGGTGCAGCGCCAACCGGGCAATCTCGCGACGAACCGGGTCAAAAGCAGAGAGAACAATTGCTTCGGGCGTGTCATCAACAATGATTTCAACGCCTGTGGCAGCTTCAAGAGCGCGGATATTACGGCCTTCGCGTCCGATAATCCGACCTTTGATTTCGTCGCTTTCGATATGAAATACGGTGACCGAGTTTTCGATCGCAGTTTCGGAAGCAACACGCTGAATGGATTTGACGATGATCTTTTTTGCCTCTTTATTGGCGGTCATTTTAGCTTCATCCATAATCTCCTGGATGAATGACATCGCTTCGGTTTTAGCTTCATTTTTCAATGAATCAACAAGCTGCGATTTTGCTTCATCGGCAGAAATACCTGATAATGCTTCGAGTTGCTGAACCTGTTGTTTATGCAGTTTCTGCATCTCTTCCTCTTTTTGCTCCACTAATTCGAGCTGAATATTCAGGTTTTCGCGAATCGAATCAATTTCACGCTCCGAATTTTCAAAATCTTTAATGCTGCGCTGAAGTTCCTCTTTCCGTTGAAGATAAATGGCTTCCTTTTGTTTCAGCTTATTTTCAGTACCCGAAATCCGAAGATTCCGCTCATTAATATAAGTTTCATGCTCTGATTTTAGTTGCATAAACTTCTCCTTCGCCTGAAGCATTTTTTTCTCTTTTAACACTTCTGCCTGTACTTCTGCATCGGCAAGTAATTTTTCCTTTTTCTTCGTCAGCATCATATCCCACAGAAAATAGGCGGCTGTACCTCCTATCAGCAGTGTAAGAATGCCTGTGATAATTATGTCCATTAGTAAAATACAATTAAAGGTTTAACAAAAAAATACCGCAAATTCAAACTATCCGTCTAAGCAGCAAATGCTGATCATCCGAAATAATTGAAAAATGCGGGTCTATATAGAATCTAAAAACTAATTCTCCTTTTCAAGAAACTCTGCCAGAAAATCATTCATCACTTCCAATTCGTCGACCAATGGCGAAATATCAATACGTTTTTCAGTATCAAACTTCTGAATTACAAACTGCAATGTTGCCATAGCAAGGCAATCCTGCAGGTCTTTCGAAGCATACTTTTGCTTATATTGAACTACCTTTTCGTTGATAATTTTCGCTGCCTTACGAATACCCTCTTCCTCATTACGATCAATCCTTAAAGGATACATCCGGTCGGCTATATTGATATTTATCGAAAGTTTATCATCCATAGCATGTTGTATTACTTATTCAACAGAGCAATACATTTGTCTATTTCCCGCACTATTCTGTTTATCTTTATTTTAGCTTCGTGTGGATCCTCATCCGCACCCAGCAACGATTTTGCAAACTTTAGATCTTCCTGCTTTTTGACCAGCTCCTCATTCTGCAAATTGAGTAACCTGATCTGCTCTTTCATTTGCGATTGTTCCCCGATCAATAACTGTTTCTCCCTTTTCATCCGCAAATGAAGGTTGATCAGTTTATCGAGCTTACCTTTAAATTCCCGCAATAAAACAGTTTCACGCTCTGTCATACCTATTGTTTACAGAGACAAAGTTAATATTTTAATCATATTGCAAAAATATCTTAATCATTTTATTGCCTCGGAACGCTTTTAAAAGTTTAGTAATTTAGCCATTTCTTTGAAAAATGTTAAAAATGAACGTTGTTTTATCGATTTTTGTCCTGTTAATTTGTCCTTTTTATGAGCTTACTGCTCAAAATACCCCTGTTAATGATTCATTTACAAGTCCTCTTAGACCTCCTTTCTTTTTTTCAGGAGGTTTTGGCGAATTAAGGACATCGCATTTCCATTCAGGCCTCGATTTTCGTACACAAGGCAGAACCGGACTTCCGGTGCATGCAGTGAAGGATGGATATATTTCCAGAATTGGAATCTCACCTACCGGCTATGGTAATGCCTTATATATGAATCATCCGGATGGCACTACTTCGGTTTATGGGCATCTCGAAAGGTTTCAGCCCAAATTGCAGGAATACGTTAAAGAAAAGCAATACGATAAAGAGAGTTTTCAGATAAATCTCACCTTAACATCGGGGCAGTTTCATTTTAAAAAAGGCGAAATCATTGCCTGGTCGGGCAATTCAGGCAGTTCCGGAGGTCCGCATCTTCATTTCGAAATCAGAAATACAAAATCAGAAAGAGCCTATAATCCATTATTTTATAATTTAGGAATCAGGGACAACAGCGCTCCAAAAATCAAGGCACTATTTGTTTATCCGTTATCGGCAAACAGTAATGTAGGCCAGGAACGAAGCAAAAAAAAGTTTGAAACGATGCCTGTTCCGGGTGGATACCGCTTAAAACTGAATCTGCCGATCGGGCTTTTTGGCAAAATAGGTTTTGGAGTCCAGGCCGACGATGATTTCAATGGTGTAGGATTAAAAATCGGGATCTATTCAGCGGCCCTGTTCTGCGACGGACGTCAGGTTTTCGGTTTTAAGATGAATAATTTTTCATTCGACGACACGCGGTTTGCCAATGCACAGGCCGATTTTGAAGAATATCAAAAAACGCGTCACTGGATTCAACGGTTATATAAACTACCCGGAAACCGGCTGGATATTTATGAACCGGAAGACAAAAGCGGAGTTCTAAATCTTGATGACGGGAAAGGACATGAATTCGAGATCGTAGTTTCAGATGCCTTCAAAAATAAAACCAGCCTCAAATTTCATACGACGAGTAAAAAATCATCTTTACCTTCAAGGAATCACCCTTCCGGCGAACTTTTTCAATATGATCAATCAAACGAGTTTGAAAACGATAAAATCCGGATTGAAATGCCTCATGGTGCGTTGTATGATGACCTTGACTTTGTTTGGAAATCGTCACCCAAGCCGCTGGGCTGTTATTCAGAACTTCATCAGGTTGGTTCCAGATTTATCGCACTACAGAAACCATACACACTTTCTATAAAATGCGACTGGATACCCGATAATTTAAGAGACAAGGCTTTAATCATATCGGTGGGTCAGGCTTCGGGACAAAAATCTGCAGTTGGCGGCGAATATTCTGGAGGATGGGTTACCGCAAAAACGAATCTTTTGGGAAGTTTTGCTGTTGCTGTTGACAAAATACCTCCATCTATTACGCCACTCAGTATTAAGGACAAGAAGACACTTACAAATGCTGCAAAAGTGCAGTTTAAAATTTCAGACAACCTTTCGGGAATAAAATCTTACAGGGGAGAAATTGACGGGAATTGGGTACTTTTCGAATTCGATCCAAAAACACAACTCCTCTCCTATTCGTTTGATAAAAGCAGAATGGTTTTCGGAAAGTCGCACCTGCTTCGGCTCGTAGTGACCGACTACAAGGAAAACAGCAATGAATATAAAGCAGTTATATACAAATGAGAATATTAGCGCTTGGAATCATGTCGGGGACATCGCTTGACGGAATTGACATTGCTCTTTGCCGTTTTTCGCAGTTTGACGACAAATGGAACTACGAAATTGTCGAAGCTGAAACGATTCCCTATCCGTCCACATGGATCGAAAAGCTGAAGGACGCACCCAACCTGAAGGCGCAGGAGTTTTTGATGCTGAACGATGAATATGGGCGCTACACCGGTGAGTTGATTGCTGAATTTCTTCGTGGAAAAGAGGTTCCGCAATTGATTGCTTCTCATGGTCACACGATCTTCCATCAGCCCGAGCAGAAATTCACCTTCCAGCTTGGGAACGGAGCCTCCATTGCAGCAACTAATCAAATTACAACGGTCAGCGATTTCAGAAGCTTCGATGTTGCACTCGGCGGACAGGGTGCACCGCTTGTCCCGATAGGCGATCAGTGGCTCTTCTCCGAATTCGGGTATTGCCTGAACATCGGCGGTTTTGCCAACATCTCGTTTGACAGGGATTGCACCCGAATTGCCTTTGATATTTGTCCGGCCAACATTGTTCTGAATGAATTGGCACATCAGAAAGGGTTTGCTTACGATCAGGATGGACAAATGGGAGCCTCAGGAACGATCGACGTGTCCTTGCTTCAAAAACTCAACAACCTTGATTTCTATCATCAGAAATGGCCCAAATCATTAGGTCGTGAATGGGCTGAAAATCAAATAATGCCTTTATTATCAGCTTCAGAATGCTCCATCGAAGATCAGGCTACCACTTTTTATGAACACATCGCTTTCCAGATCTCAACTATAATTGGTAACAGCGGCCGGCTGCTGGCCACGGGTGGCGGATCAAAAAACCGCTTTCTCATCGATCAGTTAAAACGTAAAACCGCGTGTGGGGTGGTTCTCCCCGACGAGAAATTAATCGACTTCAAAGAGGCGCTTATATTTGCTTTTCTGGGAGTTCTGGCTTTCAATGGCCAGATAAACGTACTTTCGTCGGTTACGGGGTCAACGCAAGACCACACTGGAGGAGTCATTTATACCATTGAAAATAAAGGCACTGTAACTGATCGTGGGTGAAATTTGCAAATAGCTTTCAAATGGTTTATGCAATGAGCACCTGGCTATTGGCTACTTGCAGTTGGCATGAAAGTGCTAATTAGTTGACGCTAATTCATTATAAATAAAGATAATTCATGATCTTATACTAAGCGGGTCTGCTCCCGATTTATCGGGACCAGTCACTAATTGCCAGCTGCAATCATTACAAGATCCAATAATCCATATCAAACGACCTTAAGCCAAAATAAATGACAAAACTCATTAAAAAAAGAGGCTTATCCTTATGATTAAAAAGCTTTAGATACAAGTAATTTCATATTTTTGTCACAAACTGTATTAATATATTTACAATGTTAAAAAATAGATTGTTATTAATCCTTCCGATATTAGTTGCTTTACAGATTACACCATCTGGTGCCTGCACTAATTTTCTGATAACCAGGGGTGCTACAAAAGATGGGTCTACAATGATCACTTATGCAGCAGATTCACATGTTCTTTACGGTGAACTGTATTACTGGCCGGCTACCGACTATCCCGATGGTGCAATGCTCGATGTTGTGGAATGGGATACCGGCAAGTACATGGGTAAAATTCCCCAGGTGAAGCATACTTACCAGGTTACGGGAAACATGAATGAGAACCAGGTTGCAATTGGCGAGACAACTTATGGTGGCAGGAAAGAACTTGCAACACAAAAGGATGCGCTTATCGATTATGGCAGTTTGATATACATCTCATTACAACGCTCAAAGAGTGCCCGCGAAGCAATCACAATTATGACCGATCTGGTAAAAGATTTTGGATATGCATCGAGCGGCGAATCTTTCTCAATTTCCGATGCCAACGAAGTCTGGATCTTGGAAATGATTGGTAAAGGCGAAGGTCAAAAAGGGGCTGTCTGGGTGGCGATGCGTATTCCTGACGGTTATATTTCGGGACATGCCAACCAGGCCCGTATTACCCAATTCCCATTGAATGATTCGAAAAATTGTCTCTACGCGACAGATGTTATTTCATTTGCACGCGAAAAAGGATGGTTCGAAGGAAAGAACCAGGATTTTAGTTTTTCCGACACCTATGCACCTGTAGATTTTAGCGGCGCCCGTTTTTGCGATGCCCGTGTTTGGGCAGGCTTTAACAAGGTAAACAAACAAATGAAGCAATACGAAAGTTACGCAATGGGAAAAGTAACTTACGATGAAAATAAAGTTGCAACCAACCGCATGCCACTCTGGATTAAACCCGATTCGCTGCTTTCAGCTAAAGACGTGATGAACATGATGCGCGACCATTACGAAGGAACAGAACTCGATATGACAAAAGATCCTGGAACCGGTCCATTTGGATCTCCTTACCGCTGGCGCCCTATGGAATGGAAAGTCGATTCTATAACCTATGTTCACGAACGTGCTATTTCAACACAGCAAACTGGTTTCTCCTTCGTCGCCCAAAGCCGTCCGAACCTTCCAAATCCAATTGGCGGAATTCTTTGGTTTGGCCTCGATGATACTTACCTGACTTGCTATATGCCCATCTATTGCGGAATCAAACAGGTTCCGAATTCTGTAAAGGTCGGCGACGGCGATATGCTCACCTGGTCCGACAATTCAGCTTTCTGGGTATTTAACACGGTCTCGAACCAGGTTTATACACGGTATAATGATATGATTATTGATCTTCAAAAGGTGCAATCGCAACTCGAGAATAAGTTCTTTAACCTTACTCCGATTGTCGATCAGGCAGCCTTGGCATTGTGGAACAAAGGTGAAAAAGACCTGGCTCTTCAATATCTCACCGATTACTCGGTAAATCAGGTTGAAACCTCTGTTTCAAAATGGAGAGACCTTGGTCATTTCCTGTTGATTAAATACAAAGACGGGAATGTAATGATTGAGAAGGATGGTAAATTCGAACGCAACGAATCGGGTATTGTACCTGCTTCACCGCTTCACCCCGCTTATCCCGATTGGTATTACCGTCAGATCATCGAAAAGAATAAAGCGCATTTCCAGGAAGTAAAATAATTACCTCCGCCCTATAATTTCAAACCCGATGGATTCATTGATTCCATCGGTTTTTTTTGTTTTGAATATTATTATTGAATTAATTGCGATAACAAATTAACATCTCGTTTGGGCTCTTCAAGCTTTTGAAGAACCAAATTGAAATCTTGTTTTCACTCTTCAAACTTTTCAAGAACCAAATTGAAATCTTGTTTTCACTCTTCAAACTTTTCAAGAAGCAAATTGAAATCTTGTTTCCGCTCTTCAAACTTTTCAAGAAGCAAATTGAAATCTTGTTTTCACTCTTCAAACTTTTGAAGAACCAAATTGAAATCTTGTTTTCACTCTTCAAACACTTGAAGAACCAAATTGTAAGGGTAATAAACATATTTAAAGATGTCAGGAAGACACAACAATTGTTAAATGTGGCTATTTATAACTATTTTCACGCTGCCAAAAGGAGGTTGACTTCGTCTGGTAGTTATAAATTAATAGCATATGAAGCTGAAAGCATTTACAAGGACATCACTTATTGTTGTAATCTTATTAACGATCTGCAATATTGCATTCTCAAAGAGTAAAGAAGTTACGTACCTGCGGAACGGAGTTTCGTTTTCGATTGCAGAGGGCTGGAAAGCCACGGCCAATGATTCGATCGGAGATAATGCCTATTACTTTTCAGCAGAACGGACAGCTCCTAAGTCAACTGGGTTGATCATTGTTACCTGGGCCAATAAAATTGAAGATCCTGAAAAAACGATAGCGCAGCACCAGCTAAGCATGAAAAAGGCTAATATGTACCGGAATCCGGGAATCGAATTCGCCGCCGTCATTCAGGATACTTTCGCAGGTTTAAAAGTCCTAAGCTGCCGCTATACAACCGTGGTGAAGGAGCAAAAGCTCGACGGGGTGATTTATTGCTTTAATTCCTCGCAAAAGACAGTTACAATCTTCCTGCAAACCGGACTTGATGATCAAAAAATAAACGAAAAAGCATTTGCGCTCATGCGGCAGACCTTTAACTGCAGGGAATAATCAGGTAATCGAATTCCATCCTCTTTTACACTATATTGATTGCCAACCTTCGGCACGCAATTCTGTTTTTTGCATAAATATCAGAGAAAAACAGAAAACTCAATTTGTCAGACAAACTCACCTGAAAATAGATTATTTAAGACGATCTTTCTTTTGATCTTTGCCATTACATCTTGTAGTATTTATCCTACAAGATGTAAGGATTCCCCCTACAAGAATTTCATCATTTTCCCTACAAGCTTTTACCCTATATACTACAAACCTCCTCCTACGTTTGTAATACTTTTATCAGGTTGAATAGCACAAATATAATGAAGATGTATCCTTTGAAAATTCAACCTCATTCATCTTGCAATGTGGCTAAGAATGCGAAGCCATGGACTAAGTCAAAATTGATTTGTATATCGAAGATATGATCTACTGCTTTCATTCATCCCAAAACACATGTACCATTTTCTTCCAAACCGTAATCTGCAATTACAAAATTAATGAAGAAGCATCTGGGTTATTAAAACAAACTTTTGCTTGCAGCGATTAAAAAACAACCAAAGTAAATATTTTTTCACAATGTAAAAAAATAATTAGGAAATCGTTAAAATATATATATTTTTACATTTTCATATTTCTATACATCTAACCATCTTTCTCAAAAACGAATTCCAAAATCCGCTGATTGTGATTGAACAGGCGAAGCTGTAAATACCTGTTAAATAATTACATCGATGATATTAAACTTTAATTCTAATTTAGATGTTTCTGTATCCCTAAAATAGATCCCAGTTTGAAATTAGATATAGTCCAATAACCGCACAGTTTTTTTACACTCTCAACTGATCGTCATTGTATAATTATCAGTTTTCTTACATAAATAAAAAACCATCCGGTAAATACTTATGAATATTAAGATACAATGGCTCCTGTCTCTATGTTTCCATATAATTCCCCAACGCAATAAATAACTCCAAAAAATATAATCTATGAGGTATAAAATTTTAGTCATTGATGATGAAAAGAGCATCCGGTTGCTCCTTGAAAATTTTCTCTCAAAAAATTACGACGTAGTCTGTAAAAGTGATGGAATCGAAGCGCTTGAATGGATGGAGGGTAATCTTCCAGACTTAATTATTTGCGACTTGCAAATGCCCAATATGGATGGATATCTTTTCGTCGAAAAGGTGCGTCAGCGAGGTTTTACCAAACATACGCCTGTCATCATGCTTTCTGGTGTTGAAAGCAGCAAAGAGCGAATTAAATGTTACCGGCTCGGAGCGCAGGATTTTTTGGCAAAACCATTCAATCCCGAAGAGTTGGGTGAATTAATTTTAAAAAATCTGTTTCCGGTTCATTATGCTCTGAAGTGGTAACACTCATTTGCTGAATGAAGTTTTAGAATCGTCAAACACTAATATGTTGCATTAAGAATGAGTATGGAAAATTTATTGAAAATTCTTTATATTGGTCGCTCCACAGAGGTTATTAATGATTTGCGGGTACATTCGGATGTTTCGGTTTTACACAAGTCGAATACACTCGAAGCAGTAAATTATCTCAAATCAGGTAATAAGCCAGACGCTGTCTTGTCGGAAATGACACTATCGGGCGGTGACGGCATTACGATGCATCAATGGATCCGGGAAAGACCAGAATTCGACCGGGTGGCTTTTATTCTGATATCGTATGAATTCAAAGAAGATCTGTTCAAAACAGCTTTTGCAAACCGAATTGACGATTTTTTTGTCCTTCCATTACCTTCGGCTGAAAGTATCGTTGGACGAGTTAGGTTTTTAGTTGACTTCAGGAATAAATACTCACTTGTATCTTATGTAAATACAGACAGGGATATAAAATATGCAATGCCATTGTCGAAACGGATGTTCGATTTGCTGGTCGCCATCTCTGCATTGATCGTTCTTTCACCCATCTTATTGCTGATCGTTCTGGCAATCCGCCTCGAATCAAAAGGAAAAGTCTATTACATTTCAAAAAGAGTAGGGCGCGAACCCTTCGATTTTTACAAATTGCGTTCAATGCGGGTTGGAGCCGATAAGGAACTGAACAAACTTGCCAAAGATAAAAATCAATATGACGTTGCCTCGAAACAGTCTGAAATCGACTTTTCGAAGCCATGCCCTGTTTGCACCAAATTAACAGACGGTAAAAGCTGCTCTCCGATTCTTCATATTGGCCCTCATAATATCTGCGACTACTGGTACAATACCCAGAAAAGAGCGGTTGCCAAAACAAAATCGGCGTTTATTAAAATTGTCGACGATCCACGGATCACCAAAGTTGGCAAGTTCATCCGGAATACCAGTATTGATGAACTTCCCCAACTGATCAATGTTATTAAAGGGGATATGTCAATCGTAGGCAACCGGCCGTTACCCGTATACGAGGCAGAGTTATTAACCCGCGGTGTACTTTCAAAACGGTTTCTTGCGCCGGCAGGAATAACCGGCCTGTGGCAGGTCGAACTGCGCGGAAAAGGTGGCGTAATGTCGGAAGACGAAAGAATGCGGCTCGATAATGAATACGCTGACCATTTTATCGGAAAAAACTACTCTTTCGGATATGATCTTAAATTAATATTGAGAACCGTTCCGGCACTTTTTCAAAAGGATACGGTTTGATTAAGCATTTTAATATATTTGCATTCGGTACAATCTATTACTTGTTTTAGGTAATTTTCAACATGAAGCAAGTAAAATTATGATTTTAACTTAAAACAAATTCTCGTGATGCATCGTTCTTATAGTTCGCTTTTAATTTTAATTCTTTTGATTAATCAATTATCAGGCTTTGCTCAGCAGAATAAAGAACCGGACTTATTGAATGATAACATTGAGCTGATGCTTCCACCTCTTGAGGCAATTATTGATTCGGCTATTGCAAAGAATCCATATGTGAAATTCAGGGATCTTCAAATTGATGTGAATGAATATAAATTAAAAGCTGATCGTTCTCTTTGGACAAAGAATTTAGGACTCCAGACCGATGTCCGATACGGAACTTTTGATAACTTTTCAACTAATACTGCAGAAGGCCAAAATCCGACATTATATGCAACACGCAGCAGCCAGTTAAACTATGGAGCTGGTGCCTATTTAAAGCTCCCTTTTTATGATTTTGTAAATAGAAAGAATCAGATTAGACTTGCCAAAGCTGAAGTTGAACAAGCTAAAAACCTTTCACAGGTTCAACGAAAAGAGGTTAGGCAAATGGTAATAAGACAATATAACGATTTGATTATCAAATCCCGCACATTAAAAATCAAATTAAAATATGCCGAAACCTCTAGAATAAATATGGCGATGGTGGAAAAAGAGTTTTTAAATGGAATCATTTCCGTATCGGAGTATGCTCGCATTTCGGAATCAGTATCAAGAACAGATACGGACATTGAGACCTCGAAGATGGATTTCCGAACAGCTTATATGATTCTTGAAGAAATCGTAGGTGTAAAGTTTAATCTTATGAAAAATTAAACCAGTAGATGAAAATAATTGAACTGCTCAGGTTGCTGAGAAAGCATCTTATCCTATTGCTGCTCATACCAATACTTCTGGCTGGTTTGGTTACTTATTTTACAAAAAGCCCAAGTTTTACTTATTCTTCAGAAACAACCCTTTACACAGGAATCGCTTCCGGCTCCAGTGTTGAAATGGATAAATCGCTGAGTTTCTTTGCCACGAATACTGCCTTTGATAACCTTATAAATGTCATCAAATCGCGCGAAACCCAAAAAGATGTAGCAATCAGACTGTTAGCCCAGCATCTGATGCTCGAAAAATCTGATCCGCGGTATATTTCCGCTAAATCACTAAATTATCTAAAGAAAATAACGCCATACTATGTCAAGACTTTAGTTGTAAAATCAAACGATCAGAACGTTGGTTCCAGCGATAAAATACAATCGGTTTCCCCAACCAATTCAGCCCAACCTACACAAAAGCAAGACAAAGATAACCAACAGCATATTGTAAAGGAAAACGAAACGCTCTACTCCATTTCTCATCAATATGGCCTTTCAGTTGATCAAATTAGCGAAATGAATCAACTCAAAGGGTACACTATTAAACAAGGTCAGACGCTTCAAATAAGAAAACAGCAAGGAGGCTTATCTGACAAGGTAACTAAAGATTCACTTGCAGTTGCCGATTCAGTCGCTAATAACGCTTCCTTTTCCTTTTCAAAACTTGATTCATCCCCGAATAAAAAACCCAAACTTCCAGATTCAATAGATCAATTGGCATTCGAACAAACAGTAAAGAACCTTACAGATTTGTCTATCAGCAGCGATACCAATTTTGTTTATAACATTTTGAATTTCGACAATGCCCATTATTCTGTTAAAGCAATCTCGACTGTAAATGTTCAGCGAATCAGCAGCAGCGATCTTGTTAAATTAAAATTTACTTCTGATGATCCTGGAATATGCCAGCAAACGCTTGTTTTCCTAACCGAAGTTTGTATAAAAAACTATAAAAATATAAAAGAGAATCGCTCGGATGCAGTTGTTAAGTATTTTGAATACCAGGTAAATAAAGCCACCCAAAAGCTGAAAACCGGCGAAGACAAACTATTGTCATTTAACAAGGATAATAATATTATCAATTATTACGAACAAAGTAAAGCTGTTGCATTAGCCAAAGAAGCTCTGGATGTTGATTATAACAACATGAGGATCAAACTTGCAGGTAATGAGGCAGCAATCAAACGATTGGAAGAAAAATTGGATAATCAGCAAAAAGTTCAACTCCAAAGTGCCCCTATAATTGAAAAGAGGAATCAGCTTAGTCTGCTAAATACAAAAATTGTCACTGCAGAGACAATTGGCTATGGCAACACAATTGACGGTCAAAACCTGGCCTTATTGAAAGCACAGTCAGAAAAGCTAAAGCAAGAGTTACATGATGCTGTAGGTAACCTTTACAGTTTAAATAATACTACCGAAGGACTCCCGATAAGCACATTATTAAATGAATGGATTACAAATGTGGTGAGTTATGAAGACACGAAAGCAGGAATTGTAGTTTTGTTAAAACGGATTCAGGAGTTCCAAAAGCAATATGAAATTTATGCCCCAGCTGGTGCAAACCTCAAACGCATTGAGCGTGAAATATCGATTTCAGAACAGGAATTTCTTGAATTGCTTCATGGTTTAAATCTTGCAAAACTAAAAATGCAGGATATTGAGCTTTCATCGAATCTTAAAGCAGTCGACAAACCTTTTTTTCCTCAAACGGCTAATCCAACAAAACGTAAGATATTAATTGTCGTTGCTGCCTTAGTGGGTTTTCTGGCGGTATTAACAACAATTCTGGCACTTGAGTTTTTTGATGATACTTTAAGAAATCCAAAAAAAGCATCAAAAATTCTCAATTTATCACCCTTAGGAATATTTCCGAAGATATACCAAAAACCTGGAATCCTTAATTTTTCATTCATTCTACATCGATTGTTCGAAATCGTAGTACAGCATATCGGGCTTTTAAGAAAATCGAAAACAGGATTAAATGACCCATTTCAAATTCTTATATTCAGTACTGCGAGTAGTGAAGGGAAAACTGTTATCGCGCGAAATCTGGCTTCCAGTTTAAAGAAACTCGGCAATAAAGTGATTCTAATCAAGTACTCATCAGATTCTATACAACAGATGATAAACCAAAATAATACTACCGAAGAAATAACTATACCAATAGTACCTGGTAAACAACAAAATAAATTCTCGTTGGTCAACTGGTTTTTGGGTTATTCTAATTCTATGATTGATTTGAAGAGTCCGTTTTTACATAAATATGGATCAGCGCTTTTGGATGAAGAAGAATATATTTATCAAATCAATGGCAATTTTCAAATGGTAGCCGGATATAAAGAATTACTAATCAACGATAACCATTTTCAGTCGTTTGTTCCAGACTATGTATTGATAGAGATTCCTCCTATTCTGTATTTCCCTTTTCCAGCAGGACTTGTGGCCTCAGTTGATTTACCGATAATGGTATGCCGCGCCAACAGAGTATGGTCAACTGCTGACCAGGGAGCTATTGATAATATTTCGAAAGTTACCAACCTTGCCCCTCAATTCCTACTGAATGGAGTTGAATTGGATGTCATTGAATCGGTTCTGGGTGATCTACCTAAAAAAAGAAGCAAACTTAGGAGGTTTCTAAAGAATCTCATCAGGTTTCAATTTAATTCAAGGGTTATACTATAAAGCAAAATGTTAAAGGGCTCTTTTAAGAAAATAACTCGTGATGCCAATTTCCTCTCCCTGGCAGGAAATCTAACCATTGCTTTTTTTGGGCTGGTGGGGTTTGCACTTCTGGCACGAAAATATCCTGCCAATGAATTCGGTGAATGGATGCTTTATCTCTCCTCCGGATCACTCATCGAGATGCTTAGGTTTGGTATTACAAATACAGCGCTTGTCCGGTATCTTTCAGGAGCAAATCATCAGGAACGGTTCAGCTACATTGGTTCTCACGGGCTTATCGGAGTGGTTGTTACAATTAATATTGCTATTGTTTTATGGGTTTGTTTATTACTCTTCCCCACTCCTATCCATAACGCTGGATATAGCCTTTTTTTCACCTGGTATCCATTTTTCGCTATTCTGAATCTTCCGCTCAATACTGCTTTGGTAATCATGCAGGCTGATCAGAGATTTGGCAAAATTCTTATGCTGAAAAGCATCAACAGTATCGGATTTTTCACAGTTATACTTTTGAGTTACATATATCTAAATCTCTCAATAGTCAAGCTTGCATGGGCGCAGATTTTTTTCACATTTCTAACTTCAGGAATCTGTGTTCTTTTAGGTTGGGACGGACTTCGATTCGTGATGCATGCAAGCAGGAAAACCAATAAAACACTGCTAAATTTTGGAAAATTTACCACTTTTACAATGATTGGTACAAACCTGCTCCGCAGTGCTGATACAATAATCATCAGTTTAAGTCCTTTGGGAACTGCTGCTGTTGCACTTTATAGTATCCCTTTGAAACTCATCGATCTTCAGCAAATTCCACTTCGAAGTTTTATTGCAACTGCATTTCCTAAAATGTCGAAAGCAAGTATTACCGGGAATATGGTTGAGTTAAAAAAAGTCTTCTATACTTACTCCGGGGCAATGAGTTATCTTTTCATTGCAATGAGTTTTTTTATATTCATATTTGCCGACCTGCTCGTATTAATCCTTGGGGGAAGTCAGTATCTTGGAACAGATCCTATAACAGGTGCGACGACAGCAACAATTGTCAGAATATTTGCAATTTGCGGAATATTTTACCCAATAGAGACAATGGCAGGCGTTTGCCTCGATAGCATAAACAGACCAAACCGAAACTTTCAGAAAGTAATGTACATGGCACTAACAAACATCATAGGAGACCTTATTGCTGTATTTGTATTTAAATCGCTTGAAATTGTTGCGCTCGTTTCTTTGGGGGTAACATTCATTGGAGTCTGGATTGGTTCCCATTTTATGAACAAGGAACTTAAGATTAATTATCAAGAAATTATAACATCGGGCATAGATTTTTACAAGTCAGTATACTTGCGACTGCGATTTGGTTCTCATTGACATTTTGAACAATTGAAAAAATTCACTTTGTAACTTAATACCTGATTAAATCCGCTATGAATCCGTTTGATACAGCTACTGGTTCTAATAAACTCTACCTGCCCGACTATCTTACGATACTGGTTTCAACACTGCTCCTTGTTGGATATCTTATTGCGAAGGAAGGAATTTCTGTAGCTCTTGGCCTGATTGCTCTTCCCTTTATCGCGCTATACCTGGTTGTACTTTTTCGTAACCCCATAGTCGGGCTTTTTACTGCTGTTGCTCTGGGGTTTGTTATTCTCGGAATTCCCCGTTACATTAAAGGCTTGTCAGTGATAGGAGTGGCAATGGATTCGGTTCTTATTATGACCTATATTGCACTTATTTTCAATCGGTTTTACGAACGGATTAACTGGAAACCGGCAAGGAAGGATGTGACTTTTCTTGCTGCAATTTGGTTCGGATATGCACTTTTACAATTTATAAATCCCGAAGCACAGAGTAAGGTAGCCTGGCTGGCAGGTTTGCGCGGTATAGCGCTGTATATGATGTTGATTATCCCTCTTACGCTGATACTTGTCGATAACCGTAAAAAACTTGATTCCTTTATTCTACTATGGATGGTATTCTCGCTGTTGGTATCTTTAAAAGGAATCCTACAGATTACAATCGGCGTAGATCGCTGGGAACAAGAGTGGCTGAATGAAGGAGCTGCTGCAACCCATGTTTTGTTCGGAAAATTACGGGTTTTTTCATTTCTAAGTGACGCTGGAAATTTTGGTGCAAACCAGGCCTATTCTGCAGTTGTTGCAACCATCATTTCTTTTTCTGAAAAATCACTTCGAAAAAAAATGTTTTTCATCCTGGTCGCAATTCTTGGTTTTTATGGGATGTTATTGTCAGGTACTAGGGGTGCAATAAGTGTACCTCTATCTGCTTTCGCTCTTTATTTTATCCTGAAAAGAAACAAGGCAGTAATGCTCGCCGGGTTTATTATGATCATTGGCATCTTTGTGTTTTTCAAATATACCTCCATTGGAAACGATAATCAACAGATCAGACGAATGAGATCTGGATTCGATCCAAATGATAAATCATTACAAGTAAGACTTGCAAACCAGAAAAGGCTGAGTTCCTATCTCGCTTCCCGACCGTTTGGCGGGGGAATAGGTCATGCAGGTGTAAAGGCACAGCGATACCTGCCGAATGCATTCTTATCAAATGTAGCAACCGATAGCTGGTATGTAATGATTTGGGCAGAGCAAGGAATTATCGGACTTGTCCTACACCTGTTTATCCTTTTCTATATCATAGCTAAATCGGGATATTTAATAATGTATAAATTGCAAGACCCGGAGAATAAGCAAAAGATGACAGCACTCACAGCAGGAATGTTTGGAATAATGGTAGCATCCTATGGAAATGAAGTATTCGGAACGCATCCAACCGGAATCCTAATTTATGTTTCCATGGCAATGATGTTAAATTCGTTACAATTTGAAAAAGAGAAATACGAAAATCCTGAAAACCAAGTCATTTATTCACAATGAATATAAATATCCAATATATCCAGACTTGTAGCAGTCCTACTTTTCAATAATAATAAAATTAAAGCGAATACGATGCGAATTGCCTTTTTAATAATGGCTCATAAGAACCCCAAACAAATTGAGAGATTGGTAAAACGATTAAATCATCCTGATTTTGATTTTTTTATCCACCTGGATAAGAAAATTGATATGGAAGATTTCGCTTATATAGAACAACAGGATCGAGTTGTATTTACAAGAACAAGAATTCATGTAAAATGGGCAGCTTTCAACTTTACCACTGCCATCTACAAGTGTATGGAGGAAATTCTGGGATACCCTGATCAATACGACTTCATTGATGTTCTCAGCGCTCAGGATTATCCGATTAAGTCAACAGATGCAATACATAAGTACTTTTCAGAACATAAGGCTAATAACTTTATTTCTTATGAAATGGAAGGATCAGAATGGTGGAAATATGCTATCGGGAGGATTACTAATTACCATTTAATCAATTACAATTTTCCAGGCCGATACATAATTCAATGGTTTCTTAATACCATATTGCCCAAAAGGAAGTTTCCTTTACCGTACATTTTATTTGGCGGCCCCAAGGCATCGTGGTTTACAATCAACCATGATTGTGCTGATTACGTTGTAAAATTCATGAACGATCATTCGGAATTAAGGCAATTCTGCAATTTTACATGGGGATCTGATGAATTTCTTTTCCAAACAATTATAATGAACTCCAAATATGCAGAAACAGTAATGAACGACGTAATCAATTATATTGATTGGACTGGAGGCGGTTGCAACCCAAAGATTCTTACTTTATTTGATTTTAAATCACTTAACAAATCAAGCAAATTTTTTGCTCGTAAGTTTGATATCAAAGTCGATTCGAACATTCTTGATAGGCTAGACGACCAGTTTAAGAATTGAAAGATGCTTTAATGAGCAAGAACAAAAAAAAATATGAATACTCTTATCACTTGTTTTTTTGTTACAATCCAAATTTTCGAATGCATAATTTTTAGTATATGAATATCAGAAATAAAATACTGCTTCTATTTTTCTCCTCGGTGATAATACTGGCTGTTGTTCTGTTTTTTTTCCGTAAAACGCAGGAACAGCAGAATAATTTAATTATACAATCTGCCGCCGAACAACAGGTCGTACTTATTAATACAGCAATCAATGTTCAATCCGATCAGCTCGATCAGATTGTGAGAGATTATTCCAATTGGGATGAAATCATATTACGTCTAAAATATCCAGATCCTCAATGGGCCACAGATAATATCGCCAGCATTGTAAAATCCTTTAATCTGAATACTGTTAGTGTATATAATAATGATAATCAATTAGTATATGGCTTCGGAAAACAATCTACAGACATACTTGATAACCTTTCAAAGCGTGACATTATCATCAAATCGATACGGGACAAAGGATTTATGCACTATTTCCAGGTGATACCAGATGGTCTTCTTGAAATTTCAGCCTCCTCAATACATCCAACACTGGATTCAGCAAGGATTAAGCCACCAGCTGGCTTTTTCTTTATCAGCAGAATCTGGAACCTGAATTTTCTACATGTACTGTCCCGTAATACTGCTAGTAATATTTATTTTAAAGAAACGATACCAACTTACCTACAACTTATTGAAAATGATTCAATAGTTGTTTCAAAAGAATTATTGAACAACGAAAACAAAATAATTGGATATTTAGTTATTAAAAAACCAAATAATGTTCTAATCAACTATCACAAGGTTAGCGATTTTGTATTTTATTTTCTTGGATCTTTTCTTTTATCTCTGATTTTTATATTCTTTATTATACTTTACCGTTGGGTAAGGCGACCATTAAAAATAATCTCAGACAGCCTTCGTCACAGTGATACTTCAAAACTGCAATTTCTCGAAAAAAATAAAAACGAATTTAGTCAGATTGCCCGTTTAATTACAATATTCAACCAACAGAAACTGAAACTGGAACAGGAAAATATAGAAATCAACATGATGCAGGAAGAGTTAAAGGAAGCACTCGAGTTGGCCAAGTCGGCTGATCGCGCCAAATCAGAATTTCTTGCCAACATGTCGCACGAAATCAGAACTCCTATGAATGGAGTAATTGGTATGACAAGTCTGTTATTGCTTTCTGAACTTAATCCATCACAACGAGAATATGTTAATATCATCGAGAATTCCGGCGAAAGTCTTATGAATATTATCAATGAGATTCTTGATTTTTCAAAAATCGAATCCGGCAAGATGGAGCTGGAGAAGTGTTCTTTCGACCTGCGCCTTTGTATTGAAGATGTACTTGATCTGATGGCACCAAAGGCATTGGAGAAACATCTTGACATTATCTATTTTATCGATCCTGCAGTTCATCAATACATATACGGTGATGGTTTTCGTTTACGACAAATTATTGTTAATCTTGTGAGTAACGCAATAAAATTTACTGAAAAAGGAGAGGTAATGATTTATATTTCCTTATTGTCACAGAAGGATGAAAATATTATTCTTGAATTCTCAGTGAAGGATTCCGGGATCGGAATCCCTTCCGAAAAAACAAATTCACTTTTCACTCCTTTCACGCAGGTTGATGCTTCAATAACCCGAAAATACGGAGGAACAGGACTAGGACTTGCGATATCCTCCAGTCTGGTCAAGCTTATGGATGGCAAGATCTGGGTAACAAGCAAGGAAGGAATAGGATCTGATTTTCATTTCACAATTCAAACCTGTAACGCAGCACCATCCGAAGGAAATAATCAAGTCTATAAATCGCTGCAAAGCCTGCCAGGAAAGTCGGTTCTCATTGTTGATGACAATGCCACAAACAGAAGAATTCTCACCTTACAATGTGAATATTGGGGATTAAAGGCAACTGCTCTTGAATCGGGTGAAGAAGCACTTTTATGGCTTGAGAATCATAATTTCGATGTAGGAATACTCGACATGCAAATGCCTCGAATGGATGGAATTATGCTAGCCCGCGAAATCAGGAAAAAGTTCAAAAAGGAAGAGTTGCCCTTAA
>Ga0209724_1001398_pt1 | contig 21953 bp, 21 predicted proteins | sample grotaG_FD_184143 | JGI IMG/M metagenome (GOLD analysis project Ga0209724, IMG submission 184143) | Glacier valley bacterial and archeal communities from Borup Fiord, Nunavut, Canada, to study Microbial Dark Matter (Phase II) -... | ecosystem: Environmental > Aquatic > Freshwater > Ice > Glacier ...
GTTTGCGCTGTGGGGTACGCGTCGTGCGAAATCGGTAACGTTCCGCGCCTTGTCCGCGCACATTCATCCGGCCGATCGTGACCGAGTCGGCGCAGCGTTTAATGCTGCACGCGCGATCGCGGGGCCGTACGAGATCGACTTCCGGATCATGGTCAAGGAAGAAGTGCGGTGGGTATCGGCGCGCGGCGAGGGCGATGATGCGCAGGTCCCCGGCCGCATCATGTTTGGTATTTTCTTGGACGTCACAGGACGAAAGCAGGCTGAGGAAGCGCATGAGCTACTCGCTGGCGAGATGAGCCACCGCGTCAAGAACCTGCTGGCGATTGCCTCGGGCTTGACCGAGATTACCTCGCGCTCGGCCAAGACCATCGAGGGAATGGCGAAAGAGTTGATCCAGCGGCTTACCGCGCTCGGCCGTGCACATGATCTCGTACGACCGCTGCCGACGAAGAACGGCAACGCTGCCCTGCTCGGCGACCTTCTGGCAGTGCTGCTTGCTCCGTACGACGACATGGGCGCGTTCAGCGGTCGCATCCGGATCGCCGTGCCGCGACTTGGCGTCGGCGAGGGAACGGCGACGACACTCGCCTTGGTAGTTCACGAGCTTGCCACCAACTCGCTGAAGTACGGCGCGCTATCGGTTCCGGTGGGCACTCTCGATGTGTCGTGCACCTCGAAGGGTGGAGAAACGGTCGTAATCTGGACGGAGCAGGGTGGTCCTCCGATCACTTCACCGCCTGGAGAGGGTGGCTTTGGCAGTCGCCTTGTGAAGCGCGCGATGGCGTCCCAACTCGGCGGTTCGATCGAGTATGATTGGACGCATACTGGTGCGATTGCGACGCTGCGGATGAAAAAGGATCGGCTAGCTGCCTGAACGAGGACCTCGGTCAGCCGCGCCACACCTAATCCACGGTCTCGCAGAAATGGCGGCTATTCTAAGTTGCCGCCCAGAAGCAGAAAGTTGGCTACCGGCCCCGTCAGAGCCGAGAAAAAGCACCTGAACCAACGTCCGGTTTCGGCGCGCACCGGAACCGCCGTAAATGACCAGATGTGGGGTCGTCTAGCCGCGAACCGGTCAGGCCGCATTCGAGCAAAAATCAGCCTCCGGGAATGCGTCAGCCCCAGCCGCGCACGATCTGCAGCGCGGTCGCGTCGGACGCCTTCTTCCCGTTTGCCAACGGACCGCTAGCGGCGGCCGAGGCGGGCGCTACCGCCATCATCCAGTCCGGCGGCTCGATCCGCGACGCCGAACTGATCGTCGCTGCCGACGAACGCGGTGTGGCGATGGTGTTCACGGGGGTGCGCTATCTCCGCCACTAGGTAACCCCGCGTAAAAGCTGGATCCGGAGCGTGCCAAGATCGTAAAGAAGGATTAATGGCGCGTCTTAACCAGTCAAAATTCATTAAGTTCCGTAATAATTTATGAGCGGACCTTCTATTACGGTAACGATATGATTACGAAGGTGTCGGAAAACCTTACGGTTTTACTCTCGTTTCGATCCCGATACTAATTGACTATTAGGCATTCCTAACAACTTACTAGCTTGGCATGCTTTTTGCTCAGCATTCTCTGCGGGGGATTTTGCTCCAACAGAGGTCGTAAAAAAATGTTCAATAAATTTACTTTCGCAGTCCCGGCAGCGGCGCTGCTCTTGTCGGTCACCGGCGCGGCAAACGCGGTAGTCGTGCTTGGCGTCTACAATACCGGCGTGTCCGCGACCGGCGGGGCGCTCGCGGCAGGCGACGGTCAGATCGATCCGCATTATCTCGTCGCGTCGAGCACCGAGATCGGTGTGCTGCCCGGCACCAACGCCCGGACCTACTACAACCCGGCGTATCTGACCGACGGTCCGCTCTCGCGCATCGTCAACGCGACCGGTAACGCCAATGGCACGCCGAATTCGACGACGACGTTCGCCACGACGTTCAGCCTCGCCGGATTCAACCCCGCCACCGCCACGCTTTCGGGCCAGACGCTATTTGACGATTCGGGCGAGATCTTCCTCAACGGCACGCAGATCGCCTCGACGATCACCGGCTTCAACACCCTGACCACGTTCGGCACCAGCGCGAACATCTTCAACGCCGGGCTGAATACGCTGACGTTCGTGCTGCACAATGTCGGCGGTCCGGAAGCCTTCCAGGTCGCCGGTCTGACCGTCACCGCGGGCGCTGTGCCTGAACCCGCCACCTGGGGCATGATGCTCGCCGGCTTCTCGATGGTCGGCCTCGGCATGCGCCGCCGTACGCGCAACGTCGTTGCCGCGTAACCGCAACGCATGAGAAAGGACGGGTGCCGTCGTACGCGGCACCCGTCTTTGCGCTTTAGGGGCTGAGTACAGGACCGGGGCATTACGCGGACGCCCTCGCGCCAACGGTCTAATCCTAGGCGGCGATGAGATCCGCGTGGCGAAAGCCTTTGCTGTCGTCGAGCGCGGAAATGCACATCAGCGCTCCGTCAAAAATGTGGACTGATCCGGGGGCGGCATCGGCAGCGGCGCGCAGCGGGTATCTTTAGGCGGCATCAGCGCAATGAGTCTTGCCAAGTCGACGAGGTCCCTTCGGTTTGAGTCTGTCCGGAGAGCAACTGGTGGGTTATCTCGCTCATGTCGACGCGATCGTGGTCGATCGTCACGTCGGAATAACGCCCATCCTTCCAGCATTTTTGAACTATTATGCTCGACCAGAGGCGGCCGCGGCCGGTGAGGTTTGCATGTTGAAACTAAGGCGGCGGAGGGCGGGCCCTTCGATTTCTCGGGCGGACACATGAACGTTGTCGAGGCCAATTTTTGGCATGATATACTGACGCGATGCTTGGCCTAATTCGGATTTGGTTGGGACCGAAGTGTGGATCCGGCTCATCGCGCGGCGATCAAACCTATATCCTTTTCACGCCCGCAGAATGGCCTGGGCCGGCCGTTCATGCATAATCGCAGCACCAAGTCGGCGAAATACTTCGTGCGTCTCACGAATCATACTGACCATGACGAAAATTATACGAAACCAAACAACGTTCAAAATCGACGCGGGTGGTTAGTCGGGGCGGCTTGTCACGAGTGGAGTTAGGTTAGACGACTTCAGCGATGACTAGACCTCGCCATAAGCCGCTTCGACCTTGCCGCGGTAAAATTCTGCGAGCTGGCGATGGGTTGCCGCGATTTCGGGAATGCTGGTGTTCTCGCTGAGCGCCAGCTCCTGGTTGAGCCGGGACTGATAATAATGATACTGCAGATTCATAATCGGCTCCGCAAACAAGCGTTCAAAAATGCACAACGAACGTTGGGGCCGCAGGTTTCTTAGCGCCGCCGCATTGGAGCACTTGATGCATGACCACCAGAGCTTCAGTTAGCTAAGGTTGGGACCGGGGCACTGGTTCAGGCCCAAGATCCACTTATTTCGAAACGGCTGCGCTCTTATCATGCGTCCCGGTCGACGCCGCGTGCGCATCTGTCGAATGCCTTACTAGGAGTGGTTCGACGACTGCCTTCGAGTGGGCCGCCCGGTTCCTTCACGTTAGAACTTGCCTTAAGGATTCGTTCAACGACACTCGCCGGGTACCGGATTAATCTTGTATTTGAATGGGAAAGTTGGTCGGACCCTAGGCGGATGTTCCGTGCTGAAGGTCCGCGACGATCTTGCCCGCGGCAATTACCTTGATCCGAGCTAGTATCGGGGTTTAGGCGTAGGCCCAGAAGCTATCTCCCATACTATTCAGAATCGCGTCGCGACTGGTTACGTAACATTCTTGTTATTCGTGATTCTGCCCTTGGTTATAATAATATCCTTGATCATAGTTGTACGTGGGCGGAGGGGTCGAGGTAAGGAAGCACTGGATGCCAGCATAAAATTAGGGGATTATCCCCTTGACGCAGGTACTCGGTTTTGCTAATCACAATGCATGAGCAAGTCACCATCCGCATCGCCCGCCTTCAACGTTCGGGAGTTCTTCGCCCGCTTCCCTAATGACGAAGCGGTGCTTGATCACATCATGGCCGTTCGCTTTGGCGGGACGACGTTCGATTGCCCTAAGTGCGGCACGGTCAACGCGACGTTCCATCGCCTTGCCAACCGCCGGGCCTATAGCTGCGCCGCTTGTGGCCACCATGTCTATCCGACCGCTGGCACCATCCTGCACGATACCCGGACGCCGCTCGTTTCGTGGTTCTTTGCGATCTACATGTTTGTGACCACCCGCCACGGTGTCAGCGGCAAGGAACTACAGCGCCAGCTCGGCGTGACGTACAAAACCGCGTGGCGCATGGGCCAGCAAATCCGCCAGCTTATGGAAGCTGGCAACATCGACGCGATGCTGTCCGGTCACGTCGAAGCGGATGAGGCTTATGTCGGCGGCGTTCGCAGCGGCGGCAAGCGTGGCCGTGGCGCTCCGGGTAAGACGATTGTGGTTGGCATGGTCGAGCGTGGCGGCGCGATGAAGGCGGTTGTGGCCAGCGACGTTCGCAAGGCCACCCTGCGCTCGATCGTGAACGAGAACGTCGAAAAGGGTTCGGTCGTCTCGACGGACGAACTGGCCAGCTATGGCTTACTCACAGGCGACGGATACACGCACGGCGCGGTAAAGCACGGCAAGCGCGAGTACGCTTTCTACGACCACAAGCAGGGCGTGAACCACCACGTCAACAGTGTGGAATCGTTCTGGAAGCTGTTCAAGGATAGCATCCGTTCGACGCACATCCATGTGTCGCCGAAATACATGAACCGCTACCTTGGCGAGTTCACTTTCCGGGCGAACCACCGCGACAGAGTGAACGGGATGTTCGACCTTCTGGTTGGGGCGCTTTGATCATCCGATCTAAAAGCGCGTCGAACGCGCCAGACGGACCAAGGCCAATGCCGTCGGCATCAGCCTGCTTCGCAAAATCGGAAATCCTGTTCTCGGCGATTGCCTGTGATAAGGTCAGCTTTTTCATTTCCTGCCCTTTCCGCAGCATTTGACATTTTACGCCGTTCATAGGCATACCACCAACTGCCAGCTAGGGGAAACGGGTATGTATCGCGGACTAAGCGTGTCTCCGCAGGTCGGGTTTTTCGCCCCTGGGTACGCCGCCGCGCCGTCAGATGTGGAAAACTTGGTTGCCGGCAGGAAGCGTGAAGTCGGCGATTTCGTGCACCAAGCCGTGCTGGAGCGCATCGTTCGGGGTGAAATACAAATCGACGCTGCGGCGCATGGTGAGGACTTCCTCGGGAAAGGCGCAGCGTTCCCGCAAAATGTTCTCAATTCGGGTTTCATCGGCCTCCGCTGATTCAATGATTGATTTCAGACTGCCGTGAATCAGGCTGCCGTTAGGCTGGTTCTGAACCGGATGAATCATGAAGACAGAGTTTGGTGACGCTACCCGTCGTGCCCCGGCCGCGTAGATCGTGGAGGCGATGGATGCCACCATGCCCATATTGTGCATGGTGATGAGAAGCGGCAGGCTCCTGAGATGGTGGTAAAGATAGATGCCTTCCGAGACGTAGCCCCCGGGAGATGAAATCGTCATATGAACCGCATCGAACTGCTGGTTCACGGCGGTATTGAAAGTGCTTGCAATACGGTTCACCGCGTCTGCATCGATCAGACCGCAAAATCCGGCGTAAAGCGTCTTCGGTCCGACAAGATCGGCCATGCGCGATTCCAGTAGGCTTGATGTTTTTGGGGGGTCGACGGATTCCGAGAAATCCACTAACAATGCCAACGCCGAGGGCGTGAGCCCCCGGCGCGGCGGTCACTTTGCTCCTAACAAGAGCAACGGGAAGCTAAGGGGCTGCAACCCCCGCGACCCGAAGGAATGATGGCTCATTCCGTGGTCTCCTTCTCTAGCGCACCCTAGCGCGGTTTCTGGACGGCTCTTCGTAGGGCCGTCCATTCTCTTTGGGAACGCAAAGGTTCCTGCAGTTCTGAACTGATCAAAATGGCACGTCGTCGTCGAGATCGTCGGTGAAACTGCTGCCCCGACCAAACGCGGATCGGTGCGCGACAGGCTCGACCTTGGGCAGGACAACGTCGGCAATGGCATCATGGCCATCTTGCGTGAGGGCGAAAGCGCCGCCGCCCGCGGCGTCTACTAGGCCGCGGCCCTTATAGAGAGACATTTGCGAGCGCAGCGTTTCGCGCGAAGATTCATGCCCGACCTCACGGGCCGCTCTGTCCAGATCTTCGTAATCAAAGGTGCCGCCGTCTGCCCGTTTCGAAACCGTGTGCAGAATCTGTTTCCACGGGTTGCTGAGTTCACGGCTGCGAGCGTTTTGGACTTCCACCTGTCGCGTTCTGACACGGATTGTCGGAACGACAGATTGCGCGGCGCGCAGCCCGTCGACATACGCGGCCGCCTTTTCGACCTCTATCATGGTTGAACGCGCAAGCGCTTCAGCGTCGGCTGCGGCCGCCCTCAGGCTATCAAGCCGAGCGGTCGCTTCCTGCAGCAAAGATTCCAGACTGGTCACAACGTTGGATATGAGCGAATCTTTTTGGCACGTCAAGCGCAACGCACGGGGGCGTTGTGCGCACAACGCACAACGCACATATAAACTCTTCTTTAAATCCCGTCGACGGTTATACCTGCCTCAAAGGGATAAACCCCTAAAATTATTCAATGGTCTTCCGGAGTCCAGAATCTTATTCAATATACAAGTATTTATTCTATTGCTAACCGTCGGACTTTTGGCCGGAGCCGCTGGCGGAGCCGTGCTTCGTGTAAAGAATCTTCACGTCCTAGCTTCAGGTTGTGCTGACGAATGTTATCGATACAATACCAAAGGCGGGAGTTTTGACGGATTGAACGCAGACGAAGGTGAATATCGATTGATCATCGTCACGCGAGGACGCGTGCTCATTATCCCCATTGATAGCCTTCTCAGTGTGCAAAGCGTCCCTGAACGTTCTCCGACTGCGAGCATAATCCCTACAGCGAAGCCCGCACCTACCTGCAGTACTGGATCCCAGGCCAATACTTCACTTGTCACCGGACGGTGCCCCGAAGTGACGGTGCAGCCGTTTACGTAGACCGACTTTCCGTACGTCATCACCGGTTGAGCTGATGTATCAGACCCCTTACTCAAAACGGAGTAAGTGCCACCTGATGGACATATCTAGTCGCCGATTTCGAACCCCGCATCCGGCCCGCGATCTTCGTCGAGAGCGGCCTTCTGCATGCCATCGTCAGCCGATGGCGAGGGCGAGCCTGGGGCGATCGTCGGTGCAGTGGAAGCGAGCGAGGGCCGGCGTAATCGGTCATGAGGACCCTGTTGCACCTGCACGACGGCGATCACATCGTGCTTGAATATAACGGTAGCTCGGGGGTGGTGCAGCGCCGCTTCCTGTGGGGGCCAGGGGCGGACGAGCCGATCCTCGAGGACGAGGGCGCGGCGATGAACTGCACCGGGACCAACTTCCTGCACGAGGATCACCAGGGCTCGATCGTCGCGGTCGCCGGCTGCTCGGGGAGTCACCCTTCAGCCAGTTTTCGCACGCTCTTGCCGACACGAACGGGAAATTGCCCGAAGAAATGAACAAATGGCCGGTTCGGGCTAACCGCAAGCCACACCCAATGACCGCGCTCGGGCGTCAAGCAGGCAGATCACCGATATTGCAGCTGTCGGGTTCCCCTATTCGCGATGCCCTTTGAGATCGCGTTCATAGCGTTCGATCTCCCAGATAAACTTGCGTCGCTCGGCTTCGGTCAGCTCCTTATGGACGCGGTATGTTGCCTTCGAGGCTTTGTGGAACGCATCGAACTCGCTCCTGCTGGGTCGACGATAGCCGTGTGCTCGCCGCGTCGCTTCATCGGGGGCAACAAGGCGCATCAATAACCGAGCGCGATGGTCGTAAACCATGTCGTCGAAGTAGAAGGCCTGGATTTGGACGTCGCGCTTCAGTTTGGATTTCCAGCCAGCCAACGCTTGCCGGACTGCTTCATCGTATTTTCGGGCGCGCGCCTGCAGGCCTTCCCAGTGGGCCTGCTCGGCCTTGGTGTTGGGGCCAACGACCATCGGCAAGCCGTCCGGCCCCATCACGATGTCGTCGGGATGCGGGTATATTTGAGGCGGCGCCAGTCCGCGTTGCTGCGCCATCTCGATCGCATGACTCCAGTCGTTCTTGTAGGTCTGGGCGATGTCGATCAGCTCGAGCACTGACGCCCGACGACGGCTTTCCGCCTTCTCGACCTGCTCGACAAACGCCTTGGCAGCGAGCCGGTTGCCCTTGAGCCCCGACAGCGCCAGCGAACGATAGACCGCGCTGACCGTCGTCAGTGTCACCGGCTGGTCGCCCTCACGCAGTGTCACCGTGCGATAGGCTTCGCCGAGGAGCACCTGGTCGACTTCGAGCGAGCAACCCAGGACCGGCCGCGTTTGCGGCACCGATGCCTTGCGCGGGCGTCCTCGTGGATTGCCCGACTTGCCCGCCTTGAACTGGCGCTCAGCCGGCGGCTTGCCATAGCCGACCGCGTACGGGACGACTGCTTTGTCGTCGGCAGGGGCGTCGTCGCGGCTCATGCGGCCGCCTCGGCGACGGCCTCGCCTAGCCGCGCCTCGGCAACATCCTCGAACGCCGTGCCGGTATCGGCGAACGTCGCGCGCTTGCCGGTCAACCGCTGCCACCCTTGGACGATGACGTCGCAGTAGCCGGAGTCGTACTCGATCAGCCGTGCGGCGCGCCCGGTCTTCTCGGCGGCGATCAGCGTCGAGCCCGAGCCGCCGAAGCCGTCGAGGATGATGTCGCCGCGCTTCGAGCAGTCGCGGATCGCATCGGCGACCAGCGCCACCGGCTCGACGGTCGGATGCATGGCGAGCTCGTCGCCGCGGCTCGCCGACAGCGAGCTAATGCCGGCATAGTCCCAGACGTTGGTGCGGTAGCGCCCGGTGTCGGCAAGCCCGAAGCTGTTAACGTGCGGCGCACTGCCGACCTTCCAGACGAACACCAGTTCGTGCTTCGAGCGGTAGAAGCTGCCCATGCCGCCGTTGGTCTTGTTCCAGACGCAGAGGTTCTTGAGCTCGTCGAACACCTGCTGGCCGGCAGCCAGCAGCTCGCCCATGTGCCGCCAGTCCATGCAGACGAAGGCGATTGCGCCATCGCGGCAGACATCTGCCATGGCACCAAGGCTCTGGTGCAGGAATGCGGTGAACGCCGCTGCCGACATCTCGCCCGCCGCCATCGCAAACTCGCGGTGCTTGACCGCGCCCGACCCGCAGACATGACCGTCGATCGGCACATTGTACGGCGGGTCGGTGAACACGAGGTCGACCGGCTGGTTGCCAAGCAGCGCGGTGTAGCTCACTGTATCGCGCGCATCGCCGCAGAGCAGCCGATGGCGGCCGAGCTGCCAGACGTCGCCGGGGCGTGTGACGACATGGTCGGGATAGGGCGGCACGGCGTCGTCGGGACCCGACGGCGTCTCGACACTCGCCTCGCGCGCCGCGTCGAGGACGAGGTCGACCTCGGCGAGGCTGAACCCGGTCAGCTCGACATCGAAGTCGAGGTCGATCAGCCCCTGCAGCTCGATCGCGAGGATCTCGCTGTCCCAGCCGGCGTTCAGCGCCAGCTTGTTGTCGGCGATGACATAGGCGCGGCGCTCGGCGTCGGAGAGATGCGACAGCGCCAGCGTCGGCACGTCCGCCATGCCGAGCAGCTTCGCCGCCATCACCCGCCCGTGCCCGGCGATGATCTCGCCGTCGTCCGAGACCAGCACGGGGTTGGTGAAGCCAAAGCGCGTTATACTGTCGGCGATCTGCCGCACCTGCTTTTTCGAATGCGTGCGCGCATTGCGCGCATAGGGTCTGAGGTCAGCGATACGGCGGTCGAAAAGCTGCTGCGTCATGGGAGTCCCCCCTTGCAATACCGTGCCAAGGCTGGCTCCCCTCCAGCGCATCGCATCCGTATTGACGTGGGCCTGATGGAGATCATTACAAGAACAAAAGCCGTGCCATTCATCACCGCGATGGCACGGCTCGTCGCGGCATCGATTTGGAACGCGATCGCTTACCCGGCTTGCATTTCCGCCATTAATATTTGCTGTTCCGCTCGAATAATGTCCCTGTTATCTCCTGATCCAGTCCCTGTTCAGGCGGATTAAATTCCCTGTTCCGCGCGTAGGGAATTTATTGGGTAAGGCATTGTTCTTGCGCCAGTTCTGCGGGTACGGAAGAACGTTTTGCGCCATAGAAAGTGAGGAATTCCCTGTTAAAGCGCGATAACAGGGAAATTTCGCCGAGACCGGTTCGCTCAGGACTGCGTCGCGCACCACAGTGCTTTCAATGACTTAGCATGTTTGACCTGAGAATCGAACCTCCGACATTCGCGTATGATTACCGCACGTTACGCGCCTATCGTGCATCGCCTTCGAGAGACAGAGACGGCCACCACCGCGGAGCGAGGTGCCAACAGCCTTCGCTTCTCACCTGGCGTAAAATCCAGTCGGCGGATGCGATGCCCATCCGATGCCCTCGATCTCGCCATTGGCGAGCAATATCAAGTGTTTAGTGAGGTCTGACAGCGACGTCAGCAGTGGTTGCTGGAATGACGCGCAGCGACAAACCTACAACCACATCGCTCGCAATCGCGCTCAGCCGAACCCCAGCAGCGTCCGCTGGTCTGCCCAGTCGAGCGGCAAGTTGGTGAGGCGTGCAAGCTTCTGGCGTGTGAGCGTGGCGGGCTGGCGACCGTCGAAAATGGCGGTGACAATGTCGGGCGCGAGCGTTGCCAGCCGCAGCAGCGTCGTCAGATAGGCAGGGCTCAGGCCTTGCCGCGCAGCGACTTCAACCAGCGCGAGCTCGGGATGCGTTCGCACGAACTTCGCCGCCGCGCGCGCGCGCGCGACCAGCCCGACGAGTGCCGGATCGACGCGATCGTCGCAGGCGCCGGCTAGGACCAGCCGCGTCTCGCGCCCGCGCCGGATGCGCACCGCCGGTGCGGTCAGCGTCGCTCGGATGGGATTGTGGGGCTCGTCTGATGACGCGGGTGTGCGCAGGCTGGCGAGATCGAGCACTACGGTGAGATGGTCGTCGTGCAGTGCCACGCTGGTGACCAGGCGCATGCGGTCGGTCGTGGTGCCCGCTGCAAGGTCCGCCGCCCGCTCGAACAGCCGCGCCTGCCCGGCACCATCGAGTCGTTCGGCCACGCCCGTCGCATCGAGCGCGCCACGGTCGGCGAGCAGCGCTACGACCTTCTGGTCGACGAGCGCCTCGAGATCATGCGCCGGCACGCGCCACGCGGGACGGTCGGCATCGACGCTGTCGGGGTCGCTGACATAATAGCGGTAGCGCGTCGCCCCCTTGCAGGCATGGCTCGGCTTCATCCGGCGCCCGAGCCCGTCGACGAGCTTGCCGGCGAGTGAGCTCGCATGCTTGATGTTGCTGGGCACACCGCGCTCGACGCCGTTCGCGGCGCGCAGCGCCTGCACCGCGTCGAATAGCTCGGCGGTGACGATCGCAGCATGCTCGCCCGGGTAATGGCGGTCGCGGTGGCGGGTCTCGCCGACATAGACACGGTTGCCGAGCAGGTGCAGCAGGCTGCCGCGCGTGAACGCGATGCCGCCATGCGCCGCACCAGTGCTGCGCACGGTCGTCTTGGTGCGGACGCCGCTGGCGTCGAGGTCGACGAGCAGCGCGCGGATACTGCCGAGCGCCAGATAGCGTTCGAAGATCATCCGCACGGTTGCCGCCTCGGCATCGTTGACGACGAGCCTGCGGTCGCGGACGTCATAGCCGAGCGGCACCGGACCGCCCATCCACATGCCCTTGGCCTTCGACGCGGCGATCTTGTCGCGGATGCGCTCGCCGGTGACCTCGCGCTCGAACTGCGCGAATGACAGCAGCACGTTCAGCGTCAACCGGCCCATGCTGGTGGTGGTATTGAACGACTGGGTGACCGAGACGAAGCTCGCGCCCCTCGCATCGAGCACCTCGACGATCTTGGCGAAGTCGGCGAGGCTGCGCGTCAGCCGGTCGACCTTGTAGACGACGATGACCTGGATACGCCCCGCCTCGACCTCGGCCATCAGTGCTGCAAGCCCCGGCCGCTGCATGTTGCCACCCGAGAAGCCGCCGTCGTCGTAGAGTTCAGGCGACAGCACCCAGCCCTCATGCTTCTGGCTGGCGATATAGGCGGCGCACGCCTCGCGCTGCGCGTCCAAGCTGTTGAACGCCTGTTCGAGCCCCTCCTCGGTCGACTTGCGCGTGTAGATCGCGCAGCGGGTCACGGGCGCGCTCATGCCGCACCGCTAGTCTGGCTGGTACGCGCGATTCGGCTGCGCCTTGCGCTGGCGGCAGCCGCGCCGGTTGGGCCGGGGGAGCCAACTGTGCTGCGCAGGCCGAAGAAGCGTGGTCCCGACCATGGCGTGCCGGTAATCGTCCGGGCGATCTGGCTGAGCGAGGCGTAGCGCGCCCCGTCGAACAGGAAGCCGTCGTCGGCGACGAGCACGCTGTAGGTCCTGTCTTGCCAGTGCCGGACCAGCCGCACGCCGGGCTTGAGCACCGGTGTACCTGTCCCGGACGTCTCGCCGCGCGCGAGCTGCTGCGCCAGCCGGTCGAGCGCGCGGCACGTCGTGCCCGCGAGGCCACCATGGACGCGTTCCTGCAGCCGGTACGCGATGCCGCGGCGCAGCAGGTCGGGCGGCAGCGCCGGCAGCGGGGTCCGCACCACCTGCCGCCATTCGGCGCGCAGCTGCGCCGGCGACATCGTCGCCAGCGCAGCGAGATTATCGACAAGGCGCGCCACGTCAGGCCTGCTCGCGCGGTGCCGGTGCCAGCGGCGCTGGCGTATCGGTTGCTGGCGCGGCGGACGCCGCTAGCGCCGGCTCGGTCGGGACCGTGATGCGATAGGCGAACTCGCCGCTCTTGCGCGCTTCGCGGACGATGACGCGGCCCTGCTTGCGCAGCCCCGACAGGAAGGCGCGGACGCTATGCGCCTGCCAGTCGGTCGCCGCACCGAGCTCGACCGGCGTCGCGCCGCGGGCGCGCAGCAGCAGCTTGATGACGGTTGCGGACTTGCTTGGGTTGGTGGCAGACGAACGCTTCGGCACGCTGGGCGGTGTGTTCGGGTGGTTAACGGTCGGTTCGGTGGTCATGGCTTCGGGCTCCATGGGAGCGGGTGCCTTATGCGCCGCCTCCCACGAGCCGAAGCCCGGCCGACCGCCGGGCGCCGCGTCGGCGCCATCTCGGGCGCGACTCACGAGATGACCAACGCTCCTCGGGCGAGTGAAGTCCAGTCAGAATATAAGCGCGGCGGGGAACGGGGCGTTAGGGGTGCGTACGAGTCTTCAAATGTTGGGAAGCAGCCTGGCCGCTTTTGGGCATCGAGCGGTAATAGTAGACGCTCTTTCATCAAGCAGGGCGAGGGCCTGAATCTTCTGCGACGAGGGGAAGGCGGACTGGCGGCTTTGAGGATGAGGGTCAAGCGGCAGCGAACTCCGGCTACGGCACTTTCCAAGTCACCAGTCGTTCACGACAACACGCACAGAGCGTTGTCATCGCTCTCGCATCATGAGCGATTAGATGCCTTGGGAGAGCACATATGAAGAAGATCATTTTGACGCTGGTACTATCGTGCAGCCTGCCAGGACTGGCGATGGCGCAAGCCTATCCTCAATCGTCGCCGGAAGCGGCGAGCACGCAGGATCAACTCGACCATTTGCACGATCATCTAGAACACGACCGTCAGCATCAGCAGATCGAAGACGCGCACGCCCGCGAGCACGCTTCGGGCTTCACCAGCGAGGCACAGCATCAGGAATATCACCGCCAGCTCGATAATCTGCATGGGGACGTCCACGACGCTCTCCCCGGCACCGAACACGCGCACGACGATGCGGCCTACAACAACCGGTCAAGCGATGGCTCGCGCCAAGGATACCAAAACGATCGAGGCTACGGCGACCGCGGCTACGCTAATCAGTATGTCGAGCATCGCACTGTGACGCACTACGCTCGTCGGCCGGCACGCTACAGCCACAATCACCATCATCACACGACGAGCTACAGTCACAACGGCTAGGGTCGCACCGCAGGCAGACAGCGGCGACCACCGACAAGACCGCCGGGCGGTCGCGGGTTCTCTCTGTTGCAATGGATTGTGACAGTTCGAGATCGCGCTGGTAACCGATCACACTGCAACTCCCGGCACGAGGTGGCTAAGGCGATTGCTGAACGACAGATAACGGAAGCGTTCAGACATCATACAGTGGGGTAACGATAGTGTGCTGGCATTGTCAGCGAGAGGATCGTCCAATGCACATCAAGACAACCTTGCTCTTATGCGGTGCAGCGGCACTTACCGCGTTGGCCCCGGTCGCCGCGTCCGCCCAAAGCGTGTTCTCGTTTTCGATAGGGTCGGGCTATGGTGGTGGTTACCCATCCTACTACCCAAGCTACACCCATTCTAACCAATACGGCTATGGCGGGTATGACCGATATTCTGGTTACGGTCGACACGAGCGGCAACATGATCAACTCGACGAGGAGCATGCTGACGTCCACGACCAGCTCGAGGAAGAGCATGCACAGGCGCATGCTCAGGGCCTCGACCCGTACGAGCATGCCCAACTTCACCAGCAGCTCGAGTACCAGCATGAGTATGCCGATCGGCAGATCGAGCGGCAGCACGAGTATCAGCATCGGCTCGAGGAGCGGCGCCGACGTAACGCCTATTACAATGGTTACGGCTACTAGACCGATCGGGTCGAACGCCGCGCAGCTCAGCCGGGCCGCGCGGCGTTTCCGTCTCTCACACCAAAGGACCGAAGATGTTGCTCACGCGCGCGGTTTACGTTTCGGCCCTGACGATTGTCGCTCTCGCCAGCGGAATGGCGCAAGCCCACCCCCGTCTCTTAACGAGCTCGCCGCGTGCCAACAGTAGTGTTCCGGTGGTCGATCGCGTGTCGCTGACTTTCAGCGAGCGGCTATTGGCGCCAATGAGTGGCGGCGACATCATGTTGACCGGGCAGCCGGGCGCTGCACGCGTACCACCGATGAAGGTTGCCGGGTTCAAGCCGTCCGTAGGGCCCGACGGCAAGACGCTCCAGCTGGTCGGCGCGACGCGTCTCGCCAAGGGTAGATATCAGGTGAAGTGGCATGCGGTTGCGGCCGACACACACCGGGTGGCGGGTGTACTCGCCTTTCAAGTAAATTAGTTGGTGAACCTGCCCGCTGTGCTGATCACGGTCAGGTTAGCGCTTTATGTCGATCTGATGCTCGCGTTCGGCCTGCCGCTGTTTGCGCTATACACGGTGCCGGCGAGGCGGAACGAGGGCAGAGCGGTGGCTTCGCGGCTTGCCATGTCGGCGTTGACGGTGGTGGGGGCTGGGCTGTCGATGCTTGGGCTGCTGTTGATTGCGGCCAGCATGAGCGATGTTTCCCTATTCGATCTCGACCGCGGAAGCGCCGACGGTTTGCTGAATGGGACGGTGATCGGCACGGCCGGAAAGATCCGGGTCGTTGCGCTTCTTATGGTGGCACTAATCGGCTTTTGGCCGGCAGCGAGGCGGCGGGTTCGGTGCGCGTTACAGTCGGGTATGGGCGCCGTTGCGCTCGCTTCGCTCGCCTGGACCGGGCACGGTGCGGCAGACGAGGGGCCGCGCGGACTGCTCCATCTGACGGCCGATATTGTCCATTTGCTTGCCGCCGGGGTGTGGGTCGGGGCGCTGGCCGGGTTGATCCTAATCCTTGCTCAGACCCACAGCGCCGGAAGCGATCGGACAGATTATATCGCGCTGGCGCATCGCGCGCTGGCGGGGTTTGCTACAGTCGGCACGGTTGCAGTCGCACTGATCGTCGCGACCGGCCTCGTCAACAGCTGGTTTCTCATCGGGTTTGCCAACATCAGCTCGCTTGCGTCATCCCTCTATGGCCGCCTGCTTATCCTCAAGCTGGTCGTGTTTGCCGGAATGATCGGCCTTGCGGGACTTAACCGGTTCAAGCTGACGCCGGCGATCACGGCTCCGGGCGGAGCGCTCGTTGCCGGCGCGATGCGATCAATCCGGCGGAGCGTCACCCTTGAAGCCTCGCTGGCCCTGATTGTCCTAGGTTTGGTCGCTTGGCTCGGCACCCTAGGTCCGCCAGCGTCCAGTTGACCGTCGGCACCCGCGTGCCAGTTAGCGCAACGCGCGTCGGAGTAACTCGGTAAGTTCTGTCATCTTGACCTTCGTAGCTTCGACATCGACTGAGGCAGCGGCGGCGTTGACACAAGCTGCGACGTGATCGTCGAGGATTTCCCGCTCGACCCGCACCAGCGCGGCGCGGGCCGCCTGGATCTGCGTCAGGATGTCGACGCAGTAGCGGCCGTCGCCGACCATCCCGGCGATGCCGCGCACCTGACCCTCGATGCGGCGCAGGCGCGGGAGCTGGCGCTTGTGGTCGGCATGTCTGCCAAGAGTGCTAATATCATCCTCCCCGTCGTCCCCACCTAACTTCGAATCCCTCCGCCTCAACAACCAGCGATAATATACCCCCTAGTCGTATATTGACAATCACCGGCAGGCCGGATGAGAGAGCCACCATGAACACTGCAAAGATGTTAACCGCCAGTGCGGCCGTGTTGGTAGCCAGCGCTGCGCAGGCGCAGATGGCCCCGACGAAGGATGGCGACGCGATGTCGGGAATGGCCATGCCCGCCCCACTGCCTGCCGCCGCTCCAAAGGCCACCCCCCAGTCGATGCCGGGGATGGACATGCCGGCACCGCCGCCAGCCGCGCAAGGTGCCGAGGCCGGGTCCATGCAGGAGATGCCGGGCATGAAGATGGGCGGCGGGATGGCAGGGATGGCCGGCATGGACATGGCCCACATGCCTGCTGCGCTCGGTTCCTATCCGATGAACCGCGAATCTTCGGGGACGAGCTGGCAGCCTGACGCATCACCGCACCAGGCGATCCATATCATGGCCGGCGCCTGGTCGATCATGTTCCACGGCATGCTCAACGGGGTCTACGATACCCAGAGCGGCCCGCGCGGCGGCGACAAGGCATTCGTCAGCGGCATGGTGATGGGCATGGCGTCGCGCGATGTTGGCGACCGGGGACGCATCCAATTCCGCGCGATGTTGTCGCCTGATCCGTTCATGGGACCGGGCGGGTACCCCCTATTGCTTGCGACTGGCGAGACGGCGAACGGTCGGACGCCGTTGGTCGACCGGCAGCACCCGCACGACCTGTTTTCCGAGCTGAGCGTCAGCTACAGTTACAAGCTGACCGACAAGGCCACCGCGTTCATCTACGCTGGCTTGCCGGGAGAGCCGGCGTTCGGCCCCCCGGCGTTCATGCACCGCCTGTCGATCATGGATTCGCCCGAAGCGCCGATCAGCCACCACTGGGTCGACTCGATGCACATCACCGAAGGTGTCGTCACCGGCGGGCTCGTCTATGGCGACTTCAAGCTCGAGACCTCAGGGTACAAGGGCCGCGAGCCCGACCAGTATCGCTACGATATCGAGGCTCCGAAGCTCGACTCTGTGGCGATCCGCGCCAGCTTCAATCCGACTTCGCGACTGGCGTTGCAGGTCAGTTGGGCTCGACAGGTATCGCCCGAGCAGCTCAACCCCGAGATCAACGAGCGGCGCTGGTCCGCCAGCGGCATCTACACCGTGCCGATCGGCGCGGAGGGCTTCTGGTCGATCACCGCCATCTGGGCGCAGCGCCGCGCGTTCGGCGGGATCGAGCAGCATGGCCCGGCACTCGACGCCTGGGTGCTGGAGAGCGCCGTGCACCCCGACCCGCGCTGGACCGTCTTCGGGCGCTTCGAGCGCATCGACAACGATGAGCTGCTTACGGTGCCCGCAGGAACCGCGGCGTCGGCGCTGACGGTCAGCAAGGCCGAGCTTGGCGTCATCCGCGACTTCCAGATCGTGAACCACCTGAAGTTCGGCGTCGGCGCACAGGCCGCGCGCAACTTCGTCGGGCGCGACCTCGCCGCGGCCTACGGCGGCGACCGCTGGGGCGGGATGGGCTTCGTCCGGTTGAAGATTGATTAAGCTTAGTGATTCCCACGCTCAGCTTGTAACGATACCCCCTAGGGGGTATTTACAATCCTGATGCCATACGGCGTCAGGGAGTGCATCATATGATTGCGCCATCGACTGCCGGCGTCGCCGGGCTCAGCATTTCGCGTCTCGCCTTGACCGGAGCGTTTGCCATTGGGGCGATTTTCGCCGTCTGTTGGGCAGCCGCGGCGCTCGGTGTCGTCGGTAGTCATGCGTTTATCGGGCTATTCACCCTTGCGCCGACGGCTTCCGTCAACGCGCTCGCCATGGGCGGCATCTGCGCGTTGATCTCCGGTGCCGTCACCGGCGCGCTGATCGCGATCGGCTATAACCTCTTCGGTCGTCGCACCGTGCGATAGGGCCGTCTGCATCGGCTCAAGCGTTGCCCCGAGACGCGAGCGCCCACCCGACAAAGATTGGATCGACGATGACGAGTGGCGTGGACCCGGCCGTAACCGACGGTCCTGCGAGCGTGGCTGGTAAGGCCTGTTGTAGCGGGCGCGCGCCCGCTCCAGCCACGGAAGCCGGGCGCGATTCCGTCTGTGGCATGTCGGTCGATCCGGCCCAGACGGCGTATCACGCAGATCATGACGGCAAAGCGTTCCATTTCTGCAGCGCCGGCTGCCGCGCCAAGTTCATCGCCGATCCTGCCAAATATCTCGCCAAAGTCGCTGCGCCCGTGCCTGCTCCCGTAGGCGTAATTTGGACGTGCCCGATGCACCCGCAGATCCGGCGGAACGGCCCGGGCAGCTGTCCAATCTGCGGCATGGCGCTCGAGCCCGAAGAACCGTCGCTCGACGACAAGCCCAACCCCGAACTCGTCGACTTCACCCGGCGGCTGTGGGTCGCCGGCACACTGTCGGTCCCTCTGCTGGTTCTGTCGATGGGCGCGGAGATGTTTCATTGGCACTTCTTTGCCGCGCAGACGTCGGCATGGGTCCAACTCGCGCTGACCGCGCCGATCGTCGTGTGGGCCGGCGCGCCGTTCTTCGCGCGCGGCTGGACGTCGCTCGTCACCCGCCGCCTCAACATGTTCACGCTGATCGCGATCGGGGTCGGTGCAGCGTTCGCCTACAGCCTCGCCGCGACCCTGGTCCCCGGCATCTTTCCGGCCGGCTTCCGCATGAACGGCGGCGTTCCGGTTTATTACGAAGCCGCGGGCGTGGTCGTCACCCTCGTCCTGCTCGGCCAGGTGCTCGAGCTCCGCGCCCGCGCCGCGACCGGCAAGGCCATCCGCGCGTTGCTCAACCTTGCGCCCAAGACCGCGCATCGTGTCGCCGCAGACGGCAGCGACAGCGTCGTGCCGCTGGCCGAGATCCACGCCGGCGACCGGCTGCGGATCAAACCCGGTGAGGCGATCCCGGTCGATGGCATCGTCCTCGAAGGCCGTTCGGCGGTCGACGAGTCGATGCTGACCGGTGAGCCCGCGCCAGTTGAGAAGACCGCCGATGCGGCCGTCACCGGTGGCACGGTCAATGGGACCGGCAGCCTGTTAATGGAGGCGCGCGCGGTCGGCGGCGATACAATGCTGGCGCGGATCGTCCGCATGGTCGCCGACGCCCAGCGCAGCCGAGCGCCGATCCAGGCGGTCGCCGACCGCGTCTCTGGATGGTTCGTGCCCGGCGTCGTGCTTGTCGCGGTCGTCACCTTCATCGTCTGGAGCGTCGTCGGGCCGGAACCGCGACTTGGGCATGCGCTGCTCAACGCCATCGCCGTGCTGATCATCGCCTGCCCCTGCGCGCTCGGCCTCGCCACGCCGATGTCGATCATGGTCGCCGCCGGGCGCGGGGCGCAGGCGGGTGTGCTGATCAAGAATGCCGAAGCGCTCCAGGGGTTCGACGCGGTCGATACGCTGCTGGTCGATAAGACCGGCACCCTGACCGAGGGCAAGCCGCGACTCGTCGCCGCCGTCCCAGCGGACGGTTTCACCGACGCCACCCTTCTGGCCGCCGCCGCGGCGATCGAGGCGCAGTCCGAGCATCCGCTCGCCCAGGCGATCGTTATAGCCGCCAGCGACCGCAAGCTGGCGCTCGGTACGGTGGCGGACTTCGCGTCGCAGACGGGGCTGGGCATCAGCGGCACGGTCGACGGCCAGGCGATCGTTGTCGGCAATAGTGCGCAAATGGAGCGCGTCGGCGTCGATCCGGCGCCGATGGAAGCTGCCGCCGACGAGCAGCGCAAGATCGGCGCAGGGACCCTGTTCGTCGCCGTAGATGGCAAGCTCGCGGGCTTCCTCGCCGTTGCCGATCCGATCCGTGCCAACGTTCAGGCGGCGATTGCAGCGCTGCGGGCCGAGGGCCTGCGCGTCATCATGCTGACCGGAGACAACGCGACGACCGCCAATGCCGTCGCGGCTGCGGTCGGCGGGCTCGACGACGTGCGCGCCGGGCTCAAGCCTGAGGACAAGGCGCGCATCGTCGGCGAGTTGAAGGCCGCGGGTGCGAAGGTCGCGATGGCGGGAGACGGCATCAACGATGCGCCCGCGCTCGCCGCCGCCGACGTCGGCCTGGCGATGGGCACCGGCACCGATGTCGCGATCGAAAGTGCCGGCATGACCCTGACCAAGGGCGACATCTCGGCGATCGTCCGCGCCCGCAAGCTGTCGCAGGCGACCATGCGCAACATCCGCCAGAACCTGTTCTTCTCATTTCTGTTCAACGGCATCGGCGTGCCGGTCGCCGCCGGCGTGCTCTACCCAGTTGCCGGGATCCTGCTGTCGCCGATGTTTGCAGGCGCGGCGATGGCGCTGTCGTCGCTGACGGTGGTGCTCAATGCGCTGCGATTGAATACGGTGAGGCTCTGAAGCAATCCTTATGCTCAGCGCCCAAGCGTATCGAGCGGACCCACGTCGAGGTGCTTCAGAATACGCCTCAGTGCCGCGACGTTGTTTTCGTCTTCGGCGCTTTCGAGAGCTTCCTGCAGCACTGCGCGGATGCCGTCGGCTCCGACCCGCTCCATCTCCCAATTCGGATACAGACGCTCGCGCTTTTCTACATTTCGGTCGAGCGGAACTATGTCGTAATGGCGCGGATCGCTATGAAGGCTCGCGATCAAATTCTCCACCTCGAGGGGCGGGCCCTCGATCCACTGAAAGAATACGCCGCTGCCGAACACGAGGATCCCGGTGATGCCGCGTTCGACATTGCGGCGTTGAGACCACTCGACGATGCGATCGACCTCGACGTTGTCGACGCCTTCGGCGGCCCGACTGCAATATACGAAAGAGTCAAGAATGGGCGCGGCGTAGTCCAAATCAGGGCCGCGTGGAAAACCAATTTCGTCGAACATACACTTAGCTCGCCTTGTCTATGCCGGGCAGGCCGTGCCACCCGGCAGGTCAGCGTCGTGTTAGCGCATCTTTCTAATTTGGGTAAGGAAGCATCGGGGCCTCATCCCGGTCCCGGTCCCGGGTTCGCGCGAGCGGCAGCTTCGGCGCAAGTGCAGAATGCGGCAAAATGGCACGAATGGGCGCTTAGCTTCCGGTCCCCTGGGGCTGTGTATGAGGAACCTTATTACCCTCGACTTTCAATGCAGCCGCTCCGTCTTCTAACCTTTTCAAGACGTTTCTTCGACTTTCTCGTGATTTTAAAGCTGGCCATAGCCCGAATAAATAAGCGACCGCCTGCGGGAAACAATTGTGTATCGCCAAACGGCCGATAGGGGGTCAGCGCCGACGCGAAACGCGCTAGGCGCCGACCCCTAAACTCGCCATCCCATCATCCCCCGCGCTACCGCAAGGGGCTGTTCCGGACCGTCGCAAGACCGGGGCAGCGGTCCTAGGAGATCGGATCGCGAAGCAATCGTAGCGATAAGTACGATCGCATAAATTTTGTTTGGCCCCATATCGCGGCCTGCGCGTTATTGTCGCAGTCGCGGCCCAGTCGATCGACCCCCGATCCACTGCCACGCATCGTCGAGGAACTGCGGCCGATGCGAAGCAACCTGCCGTCGGCGGTTATAGCCGCGTTTCTTGCAATCGTCGCCGCACTAG
>Ga0209724_1001399_pt1 | contig 21952 bp, 17 predicted proteins | sample grotaG_FD_184143 | JGI IMG/M metagenome (GOLD analysis project Ga0209724, IMG submission 184143) | Glacier valley bacterial and archeal communities from Borup Fiord, Nunavut, Canada, to study Microbial Dark Matter (Phase II) -... | ecosystem: Environmental > Aquatic > Freshwater > Ice > Glacier ...
CACCGTGGCGGTTGCAAACAAGGAAACGCTGGTCTGCGCCGGCGACCTTGTGCGGGCGCGCGTCGATGCCTCGGGCGCGACGCTGCTGCCAGTCGATTCCGAACATAATGCGATTTTCCAATGCTTCGACCATGCCGCGCCGGGCCGTGTCGCGCGTGTCATCCTTACCGCGAGCGGCGGTCCGTTCCGGACCGCGGCGCACGCCGTCATGCGCGATGCCACGCCCGCGCAAGCGTGCAAGCATCCGGTCTGGTCGATGGGTGCGAAAATCTCGGTCGATTCGGCCACGCTGATGAACAAGGGGCTGGAACTGATCGAAGCGCATCATCTGTTCCCGGTGACCGCCGATCAGCTCGAAGTGATCGTTCATCCGCAGTCGGTCGTGCACAGTCTCGTCGAGTACATCGACGGTTCAGTCTTGGCGCAGTTAGGTACGCCAGACATGCGGACCCCGATCGCCTACACACTCGCCTGGCCTGAACGCATGGCAACGCCGTGCGCGCGGCTCGATCTTGCAGCGATCGCGCGGCTCGAATTCGAAGCGCCCGATCTTGAGCGATTCCCGGCGCTGGGTCTGGCTTGGGCGGCAATGCGCACAGGCGGCTCGGCACCCTGCGTGCTCAATGCGGCAAACGAGATCGCAGTGGCGGCTTTCCTCGATAGCCGGATCGGTTTTCTTGATATCGCCGCAATCGTCGCGGATACGTTGTCGACCATGGCACCCGCGCCAATCTGCTCGCTCGACGAGGTGATCGCAGTCGATGCTGCGGCCCGGGCGTCGGCGTCTTCGTTCGTGGTCAAGCGGTCAAGGTGACCGTGGTGCAGCCTGGCTTGCTGTTCACGCTTGCCGTTTTCACGGTAGTGATCGGCGTGCTCGTCTTCATTCATGAATTCGGCCATTACGGCGTTGGGCGGATTTTTGGTGTCAAGGCCGACGTCTTTTCGATCGGTTTCGGACGCGAGCTATTTGGCTGGAACGACCGTCGCGGTACGCGCTGGAAAATCGCCATGTTGCCGCTTGGCGGTTACGTAAAATTCGCCGGTGATATGAACGCGGCGAGCCAGCCGACACCCGAAATTGACAACGCCACAGCTGCCGAAAAAGCCGTGATGTTTCAATTCAAGCCATTATGGCAGCGCGCGCTGATTATCCTTGCGGGTCCGGTAACGAATTTCCTTTTCGCAATCATCGTCTTCGCCCTGTTTTTCATGACCTATGGACAGTCGTTCACACCGCCGGTCATCCAGACCGTCGTCAGTGGCACTGCCGCAGCGCAGGCCAAATTGCAGCCCGGTGACCGGTTTGTGCAGATCGGGGGGCGATCGATCGACCGGTTCGAGGATGTGATGCGCATCGTTGCGGCCAATACGGGTACGCCTTTGGCGGTTCGGATCGATCGTCATGGCCAGGCGATTGCGCTGACAATCGTCCCCAAGCTGATTGCCGAAATCGACCGGTTCGGGAACCATTACACACGCGGCCTGCTTGGCGTTTCGCCAGGTAATCGCGTCTTCGAACACCGCTCGGCACCTGCTGCCGTCGCTGCGGCCGTGCGAGAGGTCTGGGTCTTGACCGGCACAATTGTCGATACTGTCGAACAGGTCGTTCTCGGGCGGCGTCCGGTGCGCGAGCTTGGCGGTACGATTGCGATCGCGAAATTTTCCGGACAGCAGGCGGCGTTGGGTTGGCGGAACCTCGTGCAGTTCATGGCACTGATCTCGATCAACCTCGGTTTCATCAACTTGCTCCCGGTGCCGGTGCTGGACGGCGGCCATCTGTTCCTCTACGCGGTCGAGGCTGCACGACGGCGTCCGTTGGCACCGAAAGTTCAGGAGTTCGCCTTTGCGTCAGGGTTTACGGCGCTGATGTCGCTGATGCTGTTTCTGAACTGGAACGACTTGGTGTCGCTCGGAGTGTGGAAGCAGTTGACGGAAATGTTTGGTTAAGGCCTGCGGCAAGCAGGTGCGTGCGTAAAATTGGGCGGCAGTGAAGGACGGGTAACGCGTGAGTGAAAGTTCAAAGCCGATGATGCAGCAGGCGCGGCGTCCGATGCGTTTGCTGCTGGTCGGCACGATCCTCGCGGGCCCGCTTGGTACCATCCAAGCGCACGCACAGGTCGCGCCGCCGGCGGCGGTTGCAGCCGATGCAGCACCGGTGGTTCCGTCATCGGGCGGGATCGTCCGCTCGATCGTTATCAAGGGCACCGAGCGGCTCGAGACCGAGACCGTGCGCTCGTATATCGAGCTCAATATCGGCGATAGCTACGACCGTGACCGTCTTGATAAGGCGCTCAAGGATTTATATGCCAGCGAGCTGTTTGCTGACGCGACAATTCAGGATGACCGTGGCGCGCTGACCATCCAGGTCAAGGAAAATCCGGTGATCAACCGGATCATTATTGAGGGGGCAAAGCGCGTTAAGGAAGACAAGATCCGCGAGGAAATCCGCCTTGCGCCGCGCCAGATCTTCACGCGCTCGAAGACCCGCGCCGATGTCGGACGCATCCTCGAACTTTATCGGCGCTCGGGCCGGTTTGCCGCGGCGATCGAGCCTAAAACCGTCCAGCTCGACCAGAACCGCGTCGATGTCGTGTTCGAAATCACCGAGGGTCCGAAATCCAAGGTTCGCCAGATCAACATCCTCGGCAACAGCCGCTTTAGCGATGGCCAGCTGCGGGCTGCGATGGCGACGCGGCAGGCGCGACCCTATCGGCTGTTTACATCGGCGGACACCTACGACCCCGATCGTCTGGCCTATGACCAGCAGAAACTCCGGCAGTTCTACCTGACCAACGGCTATGCCGACTTCCGGGTGATTTCGGCGGTTGCCGAACTGACGCCCGACCGCAAGGACTTCATCGTTACCTATGTTGTCGAGGAAGGCGATCGCTACAAATTTGGCGATGTCTCGCTGCAAAGCCAGATCCGCGATATCAAGCCCGACACTTTCAAGGCGCTGATCCGCGTCAAAAAGGGCGAGTGGTACAACGCCCAGAAGGTCGAAAGTACAGTCGATACGCTGACCGAAACCGCCGGCCTGCTGGGCTATGCGTTTGCCGATATTCGTCCGCAGTTCAACCGCGACAAAGACAAGCGCGAGATGAATATCGAGTTCTCGATCAACGAGGCTCCGCGCGTTTACGTCGAACGGATCAACATCAACGGCAACACGCTGACGAAGGATCAGGTCATCCGGCGCGAGTTCCGGTTGACCGAAGGCGACGCGTTCAACAGCTTCAAGGTCAAGCGTTCGAAGGACCGGCTGCAGCAACTCGGCTTTTTCCAGGATAAGCTCGATATCGAGCAGAAGCCCGGTTCGTCGCCCGACAAGATCATTCTCGAGGCCAACGTCCAGGAAAAGCCGACTGGCGAGCTGCAGGTATCGGCGGGCTATTCGAGCCTCGAGCAGTTCATCCTCAGCCTGTCGATTACGCAGCGTAATTTCCGCGGCAAAGCGCAGGAACTGCGGCTGTCGGCGAGCATCTCGAGCTATTCGAAGTCGGTGGAGCTCGGCTTTACCGAGCCGTACCTGTTCGGCAAGAACCTCGCGCTCGGGTTCGACCTGTTCCGGCGCGACTATAATGCGTTCAACTACACGGCGACCAATTCGCGCAATACGACCTATTCGCAGACGACGACGGGTGGACAGGTTCGGGTCGGCTTCTCGATCACCGAGTTTTGGGCAGCATCGCTCCGCTACGGTTTGAGCTACGATCAGATCTCACTCGATCAGGCGACCTATTACACCAACGGCGTTTGCGATCCGCTGCGTGCCGGGCGGTATTTGTGCGATTCGCTGGGGAATTTCACGACGTCGTCGGTCGGGTACAGCCTGAGCTACAACAGCCTTAATAACTATCTGCGGCCCAGCCGTGGGCAGCGTTTCGTGTTCAGCCAGGACCTTGCCGGTGTCGCTGTCGGTGTGAAATATCTGCGGACGCGCGCAAACTACGACTTTTACCATCCAATCCTCGGCGATTCGGGCTTCATTCTCAACATCGGCGGTGAGGCGGGCTACATCTTCGGCTACGGCGGCGATAGCGTCCGCCTGACCGACCGCTTCTTCCTCGGCGAGCCGCAGCTGCGCGGCTTCGGCATTCGCGGCGTCGGGCCGCGCGTGTTGCGTATTCCGTTCGATGCCAATGGTGTCCCGGTTACCGACCGGAAGCAGTATGTCGACGATGCGCTCGGCGGTGAGGCCTATTACCGCGGGCGTGTCGAGCTCGAGGTGCCGCTGGGTTCAGCCGGCGCCGAACTCGGTCTGCGCCCATCGATCTTCTCCGACTTCGGCGCGGTGTTCAAGGTCGCCAAGCCAGCCATATTGTGCATTACTCCGGCCACGGTTCCGGCGGGCACTGCCAAGGTTCCGGCGACCTGCGCGGCACCGGACGTCAACTACCCGGGCGGCTTCAACGAAGTCTTCCAGGGCAACAGTGCCAAGCCTCGGCTTTCGGTCGGGGCTGGCGTATCGTGGAATTCGCCGTTCGGCCCGTTCCGCTTCGACATCGCTAAGGCGTTGCTGAAGCAGCCGGGCGACAACACCCAGATCTTCCAATTCAACGTAGGGACTCAATTCTGATGAAGCATCTTATCAAATCGGCGGCTTTCGCCACGCTGCTCGCCACCGGCGCTGCAGCCAATGCCCAGGCCGTTCCGGCCGCGACGATCATCATCGTCGACATGGACCAGGTCATCAACACCTCGGCTGCCGGCAAGGCCGCTGCTGGCGAGCTCAAGACCAAGGCCGATGCGCTGCAGGCCCGTGTGGCTTCGCTGCGCACGCAGTTCGGCACCGAAGAGCAGACGCTCGCCAAGACGCAGCCGGCGCAGGGTGCGGCACCTGCCGTCATCACCGCTTTCCAGGCGAAGGCACGGGACTATCAGAACCGTCGCCAGGCTGCTGAAGCCGATCTCGCCAACAAGGACCGCGATTTCCAGGCGAGCCGCCAGTATGTCATCAAGCAGCTCAACGACGGTGCGCAGCCGGTGATCTCGACGATCATGCGCGAGCGTGGGGCCTCGATCGTCCTCGCCGAGGGGGCGACGCTGCAGCACACCGCGTCGATCGACGTCACCGCCGACGTCATCGCCCGTCTCGACAAGTCGCTGCCGCGCGTCTCGTCGACCGCTCCGGCCGCGAAGTGACCGAAACCGCCGGGACGTCTGCCAGCACGGCGGACGTCCAGGCGGTGATGGCGCTGATCCCGCACCGCTTTCCGATGCTGCTCGTCGACCGGGTCGAGGACATTGTCCCCGATGTGTCGGCGCGTGGCATCAAGGCGGTGACGATCAACGAGCCGTTCTTTGCCGGGCACTTTCCGGCACGGCCGATCATGCCCGGCGTGCTGATCGTCGAGGCGCTGGCCCAAACCGCCGGCGTGCTGGCGATCCGCAGCTTCGGCCTCGCCGGGACCGGCAAGCTCGTCTATTTCATGGCAATCGACGGTGCCAAGTTCCGCGCCCCCGTCGAACCCGGCTGCCTGATGGAGCTGCACGTCAGCTTTATTCAGCGCCGCGCCACCGTCTGCAAATTCAGCGGCCGCGCCACGGTCAACGGCAAGACCGTCGCCGAAGCGAACTTCACCGCGATGATCGCTGACGCACCCGCCTGAAGTCGCGCTAACCCGTCTAACTTTACCGCCCGGCGCTGGTGAAAACGCGTTTCGATGTGCAAATCGCACCCGGCTGCGTCAGTCCTTCGGCTTCCACAATTCGATCTTCAGCCCGTTGCAATCGACAATCCAGCCGAACTTGCCATAAGTTTCGTCGAGCGGCGTGCCGACGCAGGCGATGCCCTTCGCCGCCAGCGCCGCGAGTAGTGCATCGAAATCATCGACGCGGAAATTTATCATGAAGCGCTGGTCACCGGGCCCGAAATAGTCGGTCGCCGCGTCGAACGGGTTCCAGACGGTGACGTCATCGGCAGCGGCGGTGAACATGCAGCCATAGGATTCAGCTGCAAAACCCAGATGCTCGGCATACCATGCGCGCGTGGCCGCCGGATCGGCGACCTTGAAGAACACTCCGCCGATGCCCGTGACGCGTGCCATGACCGCCTCCCAACGCTCGATGGAGTTGATTTAGCCTATACGGTGCATATTGTCAACAAGCCGGTCACGCGGCTTCCTCGAACAATTCGCGCCCGATCAGATACCGGCGGATTTCGCTCGTGCCCGCGCCGATTTCGTACAGCTTGGCATCGCGCAATAACCGCCCGGTCGCATAATCGTTGATGTAGCCGTTGCCGCCGAGCGCCTGGATCGCCTCGAGCGCCATCCATGTCGCCTTTTCAGCGGTGTAGAGGATGCACCCGGCGGCATCCTTGCGGCTGGTTTCGCCACGGTCGCAGGCCTGTGCGACGGCATAGGTATAGGCCTGGCTGGTCGAGCGCGCGACATACATATCGGCGAGCTTGCCCTGCATCAGCTGAAACTCGCCAATGGCCTGGCCGAATTGCTTGCGGTCATGAACGTATGGCACCACGACGTCGAGGCAGGCCGCCATGATGCCGAGCGGACCGCCAGCGAGCACGACGCGCTCATAATCGAGCCCCGACATCAGGACGCCGACGCCGCGGCCTTCCTCGCCCAGCACATTTTCGAACGGCACTTCGCAGTCCTCGAACACCAGTTCGCAGGTGTCCGATCCGCGCATGCCGAGCTTGTCGAGTTTTTGCGCGGTGGAAAACCCCTTCATGCCGCGTTCGATCAGGAATGCGGTGATCCCCTTCGCGCCCGCATTGGCGTCGGTCTTTCCGTACACGACGAGCGTGTCGGCGCCCGGCCCATTCGTGATCCAGAATTTCGAACCGTTGAGGATATAGCGGTCGTTGCGCTTGGCTGCGCTCAGCCGCATCGACACCACATCGGATCCCGAGCCGCTTTCGGACATGGCGAGGCTGCCGAGATGTTCGCCGCTGATCAGCTTCGGCAGGTAACGCGCCTTTTGGTCGGCGGTGCCCCAGCGCGCGATCTGATTGATGCACAGGTTCGAATGCGCGCCGTAGCTTAAGCCCACGCTGGCGGATGCGCGGCTGATTTCCTCCACCGCGACGACGTGCGCCAGATAGCCGAGCCCCGCGCCGCCATCGGCCTCGTGCACGGTAATCCCGTGCAGGCCAAGGTCGCCGAGCTTGGTCCACAGGTCGCGCGGGAAGGCGTTGTCGGCATCGATCGCGGCGGCGCGCGGCGCAATTTCGGCGGCGGCAAAGGCGCGGACGCTGTCGCGCAGCATTTCGATGGTGTCGCCGTGGTCGAAGCGAAGCGAGGAAAAGGTCATGCGGAAGCAGCTTTCAAGCGTTTGGATGGGCCTACCATAGCCGGTAAGGGGCGTTCGGCGAAGGTCACGAAGTTCACGATTGTACGACGCTGTTTTACCCCCGCGTCCCCATCGAGGGGGTGCTCACTCGGCGTCGATTTCGACCAGCAGTGTCCCATCGCCGACCTGATCGCCTTCGACGACATGCACCGCGCGCACGGTTCCGGCGGTGGCCGCGACGAGGCGGTGCTCCATCTTCATCGCTTCGAGCACGAGCAGGCGCTCGCCCGCCGCGACGATCTGACCCGGGGCAACGTCGAGCGCGAGCACGCGACCCGGCATGGGCGCGGTAACGCGACCGTCGCTGGCACCGGCGGCGGCTCCGAGCGCCGCTGCACGCCGGGCGAGCAACGCAACCTGCCCGGCGATGCGGACCTCGATAGTGCTGTCGCCGACGATTGCGACGGCGCGGCATTGGCGTCCGTCGATATCGGCGATCAAAGTCACATCGTCGAGCCAGCGCGCGCTAGCAATGACCGGCGCGGCAAGGCCGGTGACGCGCCAGCCGCGCACATCGGGCGTCAGGGTCAGCGCCGTGCGGCTGGAGTCGGGGCGGAACAGGTCGACATAGCGGTGCGCGGGCAGGTTGAGCCGCCAGTCGCCAAGGCGTTCGAACAGCGTCGCGGGCGCGCGCGTGCCGGTGACCAGCGCGAGCGCGGCAATCAAGATGGCATCGTCGCTCACATCGGTTCGCGGCTGCAGCGCGTCGGCGTGGCGCGCGATGAAGCCAGTGTCGATTTCAGCCGCGCGGAACGCCGCGAGGTCGACGAGCCGCGCAAGGAACGCCCGGTTGGTCTTGACGCCGTCGATGACGCAGCCGTCTAAGGCTGCAACCAGCGCGTCGATCGCGCCGCCGCGTTTCGGGGCATAGGCAATGACCTTGGCGATCATCGGGTCGTAATAGACGCTGATGTCGCTGCCGGTTTCGACGCCGCTGTCGATCCGCGCGGCAGTGGGGAAGCGGACGCGCGTCAATGTGCCGGTCGATGGCAGGAAGCCATGGTCGGCATCCTCGGCATACAGCCGCGCCTCGATGGCATGGCCCGTGGCGGCAATCGCGGGTTGATGCGCGGGCAGCATTTCGCCGCGCGCGATCCGCAGCTGCCATTCGACGAGATCATAGCCGGTAATCGCCTCGGTTACCGGATGTTCTACCTGAAGACGCGTGTTCATCTCCATGAAATAGAACGCGGGATCACCCGATGCATCGACATCGTCGAGGTCGAGAATGAACTCGACGGTGCCCGCACCTTCATAGGCGATCGTCGTTGCCGCAGCACATGCCGCGATGCCGAGCGTGTGGCGCAATCTGTCGCTGAGGCCGGGTGCGGGGGCTTCCTCGATCACCTTTTGATGGCGGCGTTGCAGCGAGCAATCACGTTCGAACAGGTGGACGATATTGCCGAAGCGGTCGGCGAACACCTGCACCTCGACATGGCGCGGCCGGGCGATCAACTTTTCGAGCAGCACCTGCGGATTGCCGAACGACGCCGCCCCTTCGCGCTGCGCCGACAACAGGTTTTCGGCGAACTGCTTGGGCCCCGTCACGCTGCGCATGCCCTTGCCGCCGCCGCCGGCGACCGCCTTGATCAGCAGCGGATAGCCGACCGCCTTGGCCGCGCGCTCGAGCCGGACGAGGCTCTGGTCGTCACCCTGATAGCCAGGAGTGACCGGAACCCCGGCCTTTTTCATCAATGCCTTGGCACCGTCCTTTAATCCCATCGCACGCATTGCTGCTGCCGGTGGGCCGACGAAAATCAGTCCGGCGGCGCGTACCGCATCGGCGAACGCGGCGTTTTCGGACAGGAAGCCATAGCCCGGATGGACCGCGTCCACACCGCTAAGCCGCGCGGCGGCGAGCAGGTGTTCGGCATCGAGATAGCTTTCGGTGGCAGGCGAGGGGCCGATGTGCACGGCGTGGCTCGCCTCGCGGACATGCAGCGCGCCCGCGTCGGCGTCGGAATAGACCGCGACGGTTTCGATCCCCATGCGCGACGCGGTGCGGATGATCCGCCGCGCGATCTCGCCGCGGTTGGCGATCAATAGCTTACGCATTGGAAACCCAGTTCGGTTGGCGCTTGCCCAGGAACGCCGCCAGCCCCTCGCGGCCTTCGGCGCTGGCGCGGCGCGCGGCGATGCGGTCGGCGGTGTCGGCACGCAGCGCATCGGTTACCGGCTGCCCGGCAAGGTCGGCGATCAGCCGCTTGGCGTCGGCGATGCCGCCCGGCGCACCGAGCGCGAGCGCGGCGAGCCATGCCGCGATCTGCGCCTCGGCATCGTCGGTGTGGACATGCGCCAGCCCCATCGCGACGGCAGCGTCGGCACCGAAATCCTCGGCGGTCAGGAACCAGCGCCGCGCCTGACCCGCGCCGATCTTGCCGATCACGAACGGCCCGATGGTGGCCGGGATCAGCCCGAGGCGCACTTCCGAAAGGCGGAACTTGACCGCCGTGCGCGCAATCACAAGGTCGGCGCAGGCGATGAGCCCGACGCCACCGCCGAACACGAAGCCGTGCGCCACCGCGATCACCGGCTTGGCACAGCTGTCGACGGCGTGAAGCATGTCCGACAGCAGCAGCGCATCGGCGCGGTTCTCCGCCTCGCCGAGCGCTGCCGAGGCGCGCATCCATGCGGCGTCCGCCCCGGCGCAAAAGCTTGGGCCCGCCCCGTCGAGCACCACCGCGCGAACGCCAGCGTCGGCGCTCGCGGCGGTGAACGCGGCGGTCAGTTCGGCGATGATGCCTGCGTCGAAGGCATTGTGCTTCGCCGGGTTGTTGAGCGTGATGCGGCGCGTGGCACCGGTGTCGGCGATCAGCAGCATCGTCACATCCGGAACGTGCCGAACCGCGTTTCCGCGATCGGTGCGTTGAGCGCGGCGGCGAGGCTGAGCGCCACGACGCGCCGGGTGTCTGCCGGGTCGATGACGCCGTCGTCCCACAGCCGCGCGCTGGCGTGATAGGGGTGGCCTTCGCGTTCGTAGCGCGCGCGGATCGGGGCCTTGAACGCCTCCTCCTCGGCGCTGCTGCCAAAGCCGCCGGTCTTGACGGTAGCGAGCACCGATGCCGCCTGCTCGCCGCCCATCACGCTGATCCGCGCATTGGGCCACATCCACAGGAAACGCGGTGAATAGGCGCGGCCGCACATGCCGTAATTGCCCGCACCGAAGCTACCGCCGATGACCACGGTGATCTTCGGCACGGCAGCGCAAGCAACCGCGGTGACCATCTTTGCGCCGTGCTTGGCAATGCCCTCGTTTTCATAGCGCTTGCCAACCATAAAGCCGGAGATGTTCTGGAGGAAGAGCAGCGGGATCTTGCGCGCACAGCATAGCTCGATGAAATGCGCGCCTTTCTGCGCGCTTTCGGAGAACAGGATGCCGTTGTTCGCGATGATGCCGACCGCCATCCCCTCGATATGCGCAAAGCCGGTGACGAGCGTCGCGCCGTACAGCGCCTTGAACTCGTCGAAAGCGCTGTCGTCGACCAGCCGCGCGATGACTTCATGGACGTCATAGGGCTGGCGCGTGTCGGTGGGGATCAGGCCGTGCAGATCGCTCGCCGGAAACTTCGGCGGCAGCGCGGCGGCAGTGGGCCGGGGCGCGGGTAACGGCAGCGTCGCGACGGCGTGGCGGGCGAGCTCGAGCGCATGCGCGTCGTCATCGGCAAGGTGATCGACCACGCCCGACAGCCGCGCATGGACATCGCCGCCGCCAAGCTCCTCGGCAGTCACTTCCTCGCCGGTCGCCGCCTTGACCAGCGGCGGGCCCGCAAGGAAGATCGTGCCCTGGTCGCGGACGATGATCGACTGGTCCGACATCGCCGGAACATACGCGCCGCCGGCGGTGCAGCTGCCCATGACAACCGCAATCTGGCCAATGCCTTGCGCTGACATGTTCGCCTGGTTGAAGAAGATGCGGCCGAAATGCTCGCGGTCGGGGAACACCTCGTCCTGCCGCGGCAGGTTCGCGCCGCCGCTATCGACCAGATAGACGCACGGCAGGTGGTTTTGCGCGGCAATCTCCTGCGCGCGCAGATGCTTCTTGACGGTCAGCGGGTAATAGCTGCCGCCCTTCACGGTCGGATCGTTCGCCACCAACATGCACAACCGCCCGGCGATCTGTCCGACCCCGGCGATCATCCCGGCACCGGGCACGTCGTCCTCGTACACCGCATGCGCCGCGAGCTGACCGATTTCGAGGAAGGCGCTACCCGGATCGAGCAGCCGCTCGACGCGATGGCGGGCGAGCCACTTGCCGCGGGCGACATGGCGCTCGCGCGATGCTGCCGTACCGCCATCGGCGATTTTCGCAACGAGCGCGCCAAGGTCGGCGACCAGCGCGGCCATCGCTTCACGGTTGCGGCGCGTTTCAGGGCCGGGGGGCAGGGGGGAGCCGATGCGGTTGGGCATCAGCCCGCTATAGGCGGCACCTCGGCTCGTCTCAACCCCCGCGCGTCGCCGCCGTCGACAACCCGGCTGCGAAACACGCCCGTTGCAAGCACGGCGACGCTCGGCTATGTGCACGCCTCGATTTCAGGCTGGTCGGAACCAGCCATGCGAAGGACAATGACGATGAAGCAGGGCATTCACCCCGAATATCACACCATCAAGGTGACGATGACCGACGGCACGCAGTTCGAGACGCGCTCGACGTGGGGCAAGGCCGGGGACACGATGTCGCTCGATATCGATCCGACGTCGCACCCGGCGTGGATCGGCGGCGCGGGCAAGATGCTCGATGCCGGCGGCCAGGTGGCGCGCTTCAACAAGCGCTTTTCGGCCTTTGGGCTCGGCAAGAAGTAATCAGCCGGCCAGTTCCTGCGCGCGGGCGTAATCGGGCTTGCCGTTCGGCCCGCGCGGGACTTTCTCGACCATGACGATGCGCTTGGGGGTCTTGTACCCCGCAAGCTGCGTGCGGACGTGCGCGATCAGCGCCGCCGGATCGACCGGTGTGCCCTCGACCACGGCAGTCACGGCCTGACCCCATTCCGGGTCGGCGACGCCGAACACCAGCGCATCTTCGACCGCGGCATGGGTTTTGAGGGCTTCCTCGACCTCCTCGGGGAAGACCTTTTCGCCGCCGGTGTTGATGCACTGGCTGCCACGCCCCAACAGCATGATGGTGCGGTCGGCATCGACCGTGGCCCAGTCGCCCGCCAGCGTCAGCCGCTCGCCATCGACTTCGATGAATGTTTCAGCGGTCTTCTCCAAGTCCTTGTAATAGCCACGGGGCATCAGTCCGCCGCGCGCGATACGCCCCATGACCCCCGAACCGGGCACGACCGGGCGTAAATGTTCATCGAGAACGCGCGTCTGTGTATCGTGCACAAAGCGCGTCGGTGCGCCGATAGTCGCGCTGGTCTGTGTCGCAACGCCCATGCCGATGCTTTCGGATGATCCGAGCGCGTCGATGATGAGCAGCTCGGGGTTATGCCGCAGCAGCCCGGCCTTAATCTCCGGCGACCACATCGTTCCCGAAGAAATGATCGTACGCAGGCCGACGATGCTGCCGCCGCCCGCGTCGAGCGCCCGCAGCAACGGCCGGGCAAAGGCGTCACCAACAATTACAGCGTAATCGGGCGCATATTTCGTGCAAACTGCGAAGACTTCCGCCGGTTCGAAGCCGCGACCGGCGAGCGTCACGATGCAGCCGCCGCGCGCCAGCGTCATGATCGCCACGACAAAGCCCGACCCGTGCATCAGCGGCGGCATGATCAGGCTGCGCTGGTGCCCGCGGCCCGCCGCGATATTGGCGAAATGGTCGGCGAGCGTGGCGGGCATTGCTTCGCCCGGTCCCGGCGCGCCGCCGCCGAGCAGTGTGAACAGCGCCGCCTGATCCCACATCACGCCCTTGGGCAGGCCGGTGGTGCCGCCGGTGTAGATGAACAGCATGTCGTCGCCACGGTGTGACTGCGGCTGCAGCGTGTGCGGACCGTTGGCGATTGTATTGAATCCATCGGCTTCACCGCCGACCTGAATGTATAGCCGCACTTTCGGCAGGCTGGGCCGCAGGGTATCGATAACGGTGGCGAACTCGGCGTCATAGACGACAACGGCGGCGTCCGAATTGTCGAGGATATAGAACAGCTCACTGCCGGTGTAGCGATAGCTGACGTTGACATGCACCATGCGCGCCTTGAACGCGGCGATCGTGGTTTCGAGATAGGCGGGCGAGTTGCGCATCAGGTGCGCGACCTTGTCGCCGGTGACCGCTCCCGCCGCGAGAAACGCTGCCGCCAGCGCATCGGTTCGCCGGTCGAAATCGCGCCACGAGGTGACATGGTCGCCGTGGATCAGCGCGGCGCTGTCCGGATCGACCACGCCGTCGATGCCGGCAAAGATTTCGCCGAAACTCCATGTCATTTTGCCACGCTCCCCAGCGGTTTCGCACAGCTTGACACGAACCGCGTCGGCGCACCAAGCCTGCATCTGCTGGCAGGAGGATGCGATGCGGGCTGCGGTATGTCACCGGCTGAGCGATGACCGTTCGGGGCTGCGGATCGAAACCGATTGGCCCGACGCGCCGCCGCCGGGGCCGGGCGAGGTCAGCGTTCGCATGCATTATGCCGCGCTCAATTATCCCGACCTGCTGATGCTGGGCGGCGGCTATCAATATGCGCCACCGCTGCCATTCGTGCCCGGGGTCGAGGGGTGCGGTGTCATCGATGCGGTGGGTGAGGGGCTGCTCGGCGATCTGGTCGGCGAGCGCGTGATCGTCGGGGCGCGCAGCGGCTGCCTGACCGAGCGCATGACGGTCGCCGCCGACGCGGTGCGTCACGCGCCCGAAGCGATGACCGATCAGGAAGCCGCCGCGCACACCGTCGGCGCGCTGACGGCTTATGTCGCGCTGGTGCGGTGCGGCCGGGTTCGGCCCGGCGAGCGCGTGCTGGTCGCAGGCAGCGGCGGCGGCATGGGGCTGGCGGCGGTCGCGCTGGCCAAGGCGATCGGTGTTGAGGTGGTGGCGGCGGCATCGAGCCCGGCCAAGCTCGACGTGGCGCGCGCGGCGGGCGCCCACGAGGTGCTGCTGATCGATCGCAACGCGCCCGATTACAGCGGGTTGGCGACACCGGTTGATGTCGTGTTCGATCCCGTCGGCCATGCCGTACCGCTGCTGCGCAGCCTGCGCTGGGGCGGGCGGTGCCTCGTCATCGGCTTTGTCGGAGGCATCGCCTCGGTGCCGCTCAACCGGTTGCTGCTCAAGGGCATCGAGATCATCGGCGTGCGCGCGGGCGAGTTCGCGCGGCGCGATCCGGCAGCGGGTCGCGAGAATATCCATGCGATCGACGCGCTCGCGACAGGCGGCATGCGCCCGCATATCGGCATGACCGTCGCGCTCGAGGATGTTGATGCGGCGTTTGCGGCAATGGCGGCGGGCAGCATTGTCGGCAAGGCGGTCATCGACTTGCGCTGACGCGCGGTTGCCGCGGCTCGCGGTGCACGGTAGAAGCGCGCCGTGGCTGTTCTCCTGCGCATCGGCTTGCTGCTCGTCATGATGATCGCTTCGGCGGCACCGCTGCAGCCATGCCATGCCGCGACGCCGGGGCACGCCGCGTCGATGCCGCACATGGCGATGACGCACGATATGAAGATGGGGGGCGGCAAGGCCAAGCTGCCGACCGGCGCGCCGGGGTGCCTGGCCTGTGTGGGGATCGTCGCCGATGCAGCGCCGATGACCGCCGGCTGGCGCGCTCCGCTGATCGAGCGCGGGCCGGTGTTCGATCCGCTATCACCCGATCTGCGCGGGGTCATGATCGCGCTCAACGATCCGCCGCCGTGGGCCGACTGCTGACGTTTCGCGCGCGCCGATGACCGGTGCGCGGTCCCGTTGACAGTCACAAGGATCAATCGATGCTGATGAAGACGCTTGGCGTCGCCGCGCTGCTGGGTGCAGCCACGGCGCACGCGCAATCTGCCCCCGCGCACGATATGGCGGGGATGGCGGGAATGGCTGATATGCCCGGCATGGAGCATGGCATGGCGGGCATGATGGGTCCGCACCCGATGACGCGCGAGGCGTCGGGAACCAGCTGGCAACCCGACAGCGCGCCACATGAGGGCGTGCATTTCGACGCCGGCGACTGGATGCTGATGGCGCACGGCAACGTGACCGGGCTCTATTCGAACCAGGGTGGCGCGCGCGGCGACGATAAGGCGTTCAGCACCTCGCACGTCATGTTGATGGCCAGCCGTGCGGTCGGCGAGCATGGTACGCTGGCGTTCCGCACGCTGCTGTCGCTCGACCCGCTGATGGGGCCGCGCGGCTATCCGCTGCTGTTTGCCACCGGTGAGACGGCAGACGGGCATACGCAGCTCGTCGACCGCCAGCATCCGCATGATCTGATTGCCGAACTGGCAGCGTCCTATGCCTATGACCTCGGCGACGGCTATGCGCTGTCGCTCTATGGCGGGCCGATCGGCGAGCCGGCGCTGGGGCCGCCGACGTATCTCCACCGCGCCTCGGGACAAGATATTCCCGAGACGCCGGTCACGCACCACTGGTTCGATTCGACGCATCTGGCGTTCGGCGTGATCACGGCGGGAGTCGAGGGCCGGACGTGGAAGCTCGAGGCGTCGGCGTTCAAGGGGCGCGAGCCCGATCAGCATCGCTATGACATCGAAACCCCGGCACTCGACAGCTGGTCGGTGCGCGCCTTCTGGAACCCGGTCGCCAATTTGTCCGTACAGGCGAGCACCGGGCATCTGCATTCCCCTGAACTGCTCAAGCCACGCGAGAATGAGCAGCGCACGACGGTTAGCGCGAGCTGGAACCAGCCATTTGGTGACGGCGGCAACTGGGCGACGACCGTCGGTGCCTCGGCAAAGCACCCGCTGCCGGGGCCGACGCTCTATGGCTGGCTCGGCGAGACGACGGTGCGCCTCGATCATCGCAATACTGTCTTCGCGCGCGCCGAACAGGTCGATGAGGCCGAGCTGTTTCCCGACACCGATCCGCGGCGCGGCACCTATCCGGTGATCAAAGTCAGCGCGGGTTATTTTCGCACGCTGCCGGTAATACGGCACCTCGCCATCGACATTGGCGGGCTCGGCAGCGCCTATGCCTATCCGGAGCGGCTTGCGGCAACTTACGGGGCTGCCGGCGTCAAGTCGTTCCTGTTGTTCGTGCGCCTCAAGCTGGCGAGCTGACGCCACGGTTCAACCGGACGATGGTGCCGTTGAGGCAGGCGGCAAAACTGACCCAGACGAAATACGGCACCAGCATCCATGTCGCCTGCACCGAATAGGGGCGGAGGTAGATCAGCATTGCAAGGATCGACGACCACAGAAACATCACCTCGATCACGGCAAGGTCAGGCCGCCGAAACTTGAAGAACAACGGGCTCCACAGCAGATGGAACACCGCGTTGACCCCGAACAGGATGACCACTGCCTGCCGCGCGCTATTGTCGGGAGCGGCGTGATAGCTGATGTCGCCCGCCCATGCCCACAGGCTGAGGATGATCGTCCACGCCGGGCCGAACGCCCAGTTCGGCGGGTTCCAGCGCGGCTTGCGCAAATCGCGGTACCATTCGCCGATCGGCGTCATCAGACCGCCCGCCACGGCCAGCGTCGAGGCAGCGGCAATCGCCACGATTAGGGGCACGTTCATCGTATATCGTCCATTTGTCGCCCCAACGAGCGAAAGTTAGCGCAAGTTGCAGCGCAACGCGAACTGGATCACATCATGCGGGCGCGCAACGGCCGGCAAGCGGAGGGGTAGCATGAGCCGACGGATCCTGATCGTCGAGGACGATGCCGATACCGCCGATTATGTCGCGAAAGGCCTGCGCGAAGCGGGCTTTACCGTAGAGCATGTCGCCGATGGCCGCGACGGTCTGTACCTTGCCACATCGTCGGCGTTCGATGCGATCGTCATGGACCGCATGGTGCCGGGCATGGACGGGCTGGCGATCACGCGCGCGCTGCGTGCCGCCGGCATCGACACGCCGATCCTGCTGCTTTCGGCGCTCGGTCACCTCGACGAGCGCGTCAAGGGGCTGCGCGCCGGGGGCGACGATTATCTGACCAAGCCGTTCGGCTTCAGCGAACTCGAGGCGCGGCTGGAGAATCTGATGCGCCGCCGGTCGGGCAAGACGGTGGAAACGACGCTGACCTGCGAAGGGCTGAGCGTCGATCTGCTGACTCGGCGCGTGACTCGCGACGACCGCGCGCTCGAACTGTTGCCGCGTGAATTCAAGCTGCTCGAATATCTGCTCCGCAACAAGGACCGGGTGGTGACCCGGACGATGCTGCTCGAACAGGTCTGGGATTACCGGTTCGACCCGCACACCAGCCTGATCGACACGCACATCAGCCGGTTGCGCAAGAAGCTCGACGAGGGCTTTGCCCTGCCGCTGCTGCACACCGTGCGCGGCGCGGGCTACCGGTTGTCGGCGCAACCATGAGGCTGCGCTGGCCGTCGCTGTCGTTGAACCCGTGGTCGTTCGCGGTGTTCGCGGCATTGCTGACGGTCGTCGCGGTGACCGGCGCGGTCTCGATCATCGACCGTGCGGGCGAGGGCATCGTTGCCAAGCAGGAGCGCGCGGCGTTGCTCGACCGCCAGGCCGAGCTGATCGAAGTCGACCGGCAGGACGGCCGCGACGCGCTGATCGCCGAAATTGCCCGGCGCGATCAGCTGCGTGATCGTGGAAACCGGTTCGCGCTTTACGATGCCCGGCACCGCCCACTGGCGGGATCGCTGCCGCTGCCGGCGCAAACCGGCGACGACCGGGTGTACCGCCTGCGCCCCGATCCGTCGGACGATTTTGCCGCGTTGGAGGTCGCCACCGCGTCGCTGTCCGACGGCGCGTTGCTGGTGGTGGCGCGCGACCGGGCGGCGCAAAGCGAGCTGCATCACGCCATCCTGCGCGCTTCGGGGCTGGCGATTGCGCTGGTATTGGCGGCTGCGATGTTCGCCGGAGTGCTGCTCAACGGCCAGATGCTGCGGCGCGCGCTAGGCATCGCGCGGATCGCCGAGCGCATCGCGGCGGGCGACCTCGGCGCGCGCGTCGAGGCGACCGACCGCAACGATCCGTTCGACCGCGTCGGCTTGGCGTTCAACGAGATGCTCCATCACATCGAGGAACTGATGACGGGGATGCGGACCGTTACCGACAGCCTTGCGCACGACCTGCGGTCGCCGCTGACCCGGCTGCGCGGCGCGCTGGTGCGGGCGATGGACCCCGAAACGGGCGGACCCGAACGCACGCGCGCGCTCGAGCGCGCTTATGCCGAGGCCGACAATGCGCTGACGACGATCTCCGCGCTGCTCGATATCGCGCGCGCCGAAACCGGGCTGTCGCGCGAGGCGATGCAGCCGGTCGAACTCAACGCCGTGGTCGCCGACATGGCCGAACTGTTCGCGCCCAGCCTAGAGGATGCCGGGCAGAAACTGCAGTTGCGGCTCGGTCCCGATCCGATCGTCGTGCGCGTCCACGAGCCATTGTTGCGGCAGGCGATCGGTAATCTGCTGTATAACGCCGCGCAGCACGCGGGCACCGGCGTCTGCGTGACGCTGTCGGCGGATGCCGATGCGGCAAGCGCGCGGATCACCGTCGCCGATACCGGCATCGGCGTGGCCGAGGATCAGCGCGGGCGGGTGCAGGAGCGGTTCGTCCGGCTCGATGCGGCGCGGTCGACACCGGGGTCCGGACTGGGGCTGGCGATCGTCGCCGCCTGCGCCAAGCTGCACGCCGGGCGGCTGGTGCTGACGGATAATGCGCCCGGACTGAGTGCCGTGCTCGAGCTGACGCGCAGCCCGGAGCCGAAGTTCGCCGCAATTTTACCTGAATAGTTTGTAAAGCGCATATTCAACCGCGTTCGGGCATAGGTCCGGCGCACGGCAATGCCCAAGGCAACGAATCAGACACGATCGATAATGGAACGACCGATCTTTCACGACGCCACGGGACGCCGCGGCCGCCGTCTGGGCTGGGCGCGGCGGCTGCTCGTGGTTGGACTTGTGTCGCTGGGCGTCTTATTCGGACTGTCGCTGTTCAGCCTCGTGCCGGGCTCGCCGCTGCCGCTGCATCCGGTACGCGAGGCGCTGCGCAGCCTGACGGCGTCGCATAATGTCAGCGACCGCCACCGCCATGAAGCGCTGTTCCGCGGCAGCCGCAGCCTTGAAAAGACACTGGTTTCGCTGCCGCCGCGCGCCGCGCCGCCGTTGGCGATCGCTTTTTATACGCCGTGGGACGAGCCTTCGATCGATTCGTTGCGGCAGCATGTGGCACAGCTCGACTGGGTCGTGCCGCACTGGTTGTCGATCTATGGCCCGGACCATGCGCTGATCGTCGATCCCGACGTGCGCGGTCGCGCGATCCTTGCCGCTGCCACGCACCACCCGCAGATCCTGCCGATGATCCAGAACGCGCAGGACGGCAAATGGGACGGCAAGGGCATGGGCGCGCTCGTCATGTCGCCGGTGTTGCGCAAGGCGTTCATCGACAAGATCGACGCTTATCTGACGGCGAACAACGCCGCCGGGATCGTCTTCGATTTCGAGGAAGTGCCGCCCGCCGCGCAGCCGAGTTACCGGCAGTTCCTGATCGAGACGCGGGCCCGGCTGGCACCGCAGGGGCGGCTGGTGACGATCGCCGCGCCGGCGGACGACCCCGACTGGAATTATGCCGATTACGGCCGCATCACCGACCGGATTTTCCTGATGGCGTATGACCAGCATTGGGAAAGCGGCTCGCCGGGGCCGATCGCGGCTGAATCATGGTTTGCCAGCGTCGTCGCACAACGCCTGCGCGTGCTCGATCCGGCCAAGACGATCGTCTGCTTCGGTGCCTATGCCTATGACTGGGCGAAGAACCGCACCGAAGCCGTCGACATGAGCGTCGAGGAAGCGTGGGCGCAGGCGCGCGACAACGATGCGACGATCGTGTTCGATCCCGTGTCGCGCAACCCGACCTATTCCTACATGTCGAACGGTCAGCAGCACACGGTGTGGATGCTCGATGCCGTGACCGGGTTCAACCAGCTGCGCATCGCCAGCGCGCTGCATGTCGCCGGCGCGGCGCTATGGCGGCTGGGGTCCGAAGACCCGTCGCTATGGAAAAGCTGGGGGCACGGCAGCGTCGGCGGCACGCAGGTGCTGACGACGATTCCGCCGGGCACGCGCGTCGATCTCGAAGGGCAGGGCGAAATCATCCAGATCTCGGCGACCCCGACATCGGGCACGCGCACGATCAAGACCGACGCGCGCGGGTTGATCAGCGACACGCTGCTGAAAACGATTCCCACACCTTATGTGGTCGACCGCGCCGGGTTTCGCCCGGGGCTGGTCGCGCTGACGTTCGACGATGGCCCCGATCCGGCATGGACGCCGGGCGTGCTCGACGAACTGAAGGCCGCGCACGTGCCCGCGACCTTCTTCATCATCGGCAGCAATGTGGTCGCGCACCCTGACCTTGTCCGCCGTATCCTCGCCGAGGGGCACGAGCTGGGCAATCACACCTATACGCATCCGAACCTTGCACTGCGCAGTACGGTCGATACGCGCATCGAGCTCGCCGCGACCGAGCGCGCGGTGCAGGCGTTCACCGGCCATGCGATGCGGCTGTTCCGCGCGCCGTTCTTCGGCGACGCCGAGCCGCAGACGATCGACGAGCTGGTGCCGATCCTGACCGCGCAGCAGCTTGGCTATACCTCGGTCGGGTTGCACGTCGATCCGCTCGACTGGGAGACGCCGGGGGCCGACGCGATTGTCGAGCGCACCGTGCAGGGCGTCGAAAGTGCCGACGAGCTCAAGGGCGGTCAGATCGTGCTGCTCCATGATTCAGGCGGCGACCGCAGCGGCACGATCGAAGCTCTGCCCCGCATCATCGCGCGGCTGCGTGCCGACGGCTACCGCTTCGTGCCGGTTTCCGAACTCGCCGGACTGACCTCGGCACAGGTTAATCCGGCGGTGGTCGACGCGCCGGTTGCCGACAAGGCGATGTTCAACACGTTGTCGTTCGGTGGGCGGATCGTCGCGGCGCTGTTCATGCTGGCGATTACGCTCGGCATCGTGCGGGCGCTGTTGTTGATGATCGGCGCGCTGCTCGAAAATCGCCAGCGGCGCGGCGTGGCAGTTCCGGCGATCGACCCGCAGCGCTTCGTCTCGGTCCTGATCCCGGCGTTCAACGAGGCGCGCGTCATCGAGGCGACGGTAGCGCGCGTCCTCGACAGCACCGACACCGCGATCGAAGTCATCGTCATCGACGACGGCTCGAAGGACGATACCGGCGATATCGTCGAGCGCGCCTTTGGCAGCGACCCGCGCGTGCGCCTGCTGCGGCTTGTCAACGGCGGCAAGGCGCGTGCGCTCAACCAGGGGCTGGCGGTCGCCAAGGGCGACGTCATCATCGCGCTCGATGCCGATACGCAGTTCGAGCGCGAGACGATCGCGCGGCTGGCACGCTGGTTCGCCGATCCCGGCGTCGGCGCGGTCGCGGGCAACGCCAAGGTTGGCAACCGCGTCAACCTCATCACGCGCTGGCAGGCGCTCGAATATGTCACCGCGCAAAATCTCGAACGGCGCGCGCTGTCGCTGGCGCACGCGATCACCGTCGTGCCGGGCGCGGTCGGCGCATGGCGGATGGCAGCGTTGCAGGCGGTGGGCGGCTATCCCGCCGATACGCTGGCCGAGGACCAG
>Ga0209724_1001400_pt1 | contig 21952 bp, 14 predicted proteins | sample grotaG_FD_184143 | JGI IMG/M metagenome (GOLD analysis project Ga0209724, IMG submission 184143) | Glacier valley bacterial and archeal communities from Borup Fiord, Nunavut, Canada, to study Microbial Dark Matter (Phase II) -... | ecosystem: Environmental > Aquatic > Freshwater > Ice > Glacier ...
CTTCCGGCGACTCATTTTGGTTAGGGCAGCTTCACATGTTGGCCGCGTTTGCGCGCTATAGCGGCGTTGGCGTGCGGACGACGATGGGCTTAGGGCAGGTACGCGCTTATGTTCGGCAGGATCAGCCCAATTTACAGGCCACTGAGCAAGTCACTGAGGAATACATCGCCCATGCCGAACATTGATTTAGAATTGACCGCGCTGCTGCGTTGGATTAATGTAGTATGGGATCGTGCTGGACAAAAGCAACCCACCGGATTGTTTCCAACACCGAAGCTCAGTGACATTGATACATTGCGGGTCGCCCTGGCAGCACGATTGGCAGCGGGCACAAAAGGTGTTGAGCAATCAAAAAATCCAAGTGCGCTCGTCTCTATTTTCGATGGCGTCGCGCTCAATGGCAAACCTACTACAAAATCGGCCAAAACGCATTATTTGCCCGTTCAGCAAACGAGCATCAAAACACCTGCGTATCCGCTCGACAAGTCACCGGACAATGCGCAGCTTGTGATCGCCTACCGCAAACTATGCGATGGCTTGACTGCCGACGCCAAAACGCTGCTGCCAATGTATGCGCAGCATCCAGGCGCATATCTGGAAGGGTTGTACTTACTGCTTGGTAAATATACAGCGCAGGTAGTGGCTTCGCCCACATTGCCAGATGTGTCACTGTTTGATTTGAACCACGTTAGCGCAGCAATCGTCTCATGTTTGCGCGCCGTGACAGATGGCGAGATCAAACGGTGGGCAAATTTGCGGGATGAGGCACTGTTCGGCGCTACCACAGCATTGGCGGCACTGGTCGGCGGCGACGTATCCGGCGTGCAGGAGTACATTTACGGCATTACCGATCACGACTCAGCGACGCGCGCACTACGTGGACGCTCCTTTTATCTACAACTTCTGACCGATGCAGCAGCGCGAAAGACGCTGCGCACACTGGATTTGCCGATCACATCATTCATCTACGGCGGTGGGGCACACTTTTTCATTCTGGCACCGTATCAGGTTGTGACGGATAAATTTGTGGAGTTGCAACGTGAGCTGAGCCGCGTGATATTCGAGGCGCACGGTCACACGCTGTATCTGGCGATGGGTTGTGCGCCTATCACGTTGGCCGATTTTGCGATAGGTAAGATGTCAGCGCGTTGGACGGCATTGCATGGCGAGTTCCGACAGGCGAAAAATCGCCGCTATGTGGAGTTCAGTGGTACGCCGGAGTGGGGCATGTTTTTTGCGCCGCAACCGCATCGCGCGCCTGATTTCACGCTTGACATTGAGCGTGGCAGTGCGTTGGTTCATGCGCAGACAGTCGCTTATGGGATCGTGCCGTTTGGTTCAAATGGTGACGCGCTGGCAGCCTTGGGATTGCGCGTTGCACTGAACGATCCGGATGAGTCACTGAGTGACGCCGAGTACATTGTTCAGTACAGTTTTTCCGATGCTGCACCGCATCCGGTCACGCTGCATAACATAGCGGTTGTACAGGGCACGCGGTACACACTGAACCTTGTGCCCGATCGCGCCACCTTTGATGAATTGGCTGAGCTGCCCGCATGGGTTGATCCCGATCACAAGCCACACGGCATCCAGCGTTTAGGCGTGCTGCGCATGGATGTTGATAATCTCGGCAGCATTTTCCAAACTGGCCTCGGCAAACAAGCGACCTTGGCGCGTCTCACAGCGCTCAGTCGCACACTTGCCACATTTTTTGAGGGACGCGTAGCCGAACTCTGTCAACACATCGAAACCACTTACAAGGTTGTCAATTCTACTTACAAGGATCGCGTGATTTACGGCGTATACGCGGGTGGCGATGATGTGTTCTTGGTCGGTGCGTGGCACTTAATGCCACAAATTGGCGCCTTGATCCGTACTGAATTTGGCTTATTGACCGGACAGCATCCTGATTTGACACTCAGCGCCGGAGTCGCGTTAGTGAGCCAAAAATATCCGCTGTACCGCGCCGCTGCGGATGCACATGACGCGCTCGACAACGCCAAGGGTTATGAAAGCAAAGCACTTGACCGCAAGAAAGACGCGATCAGTTTTTTGGAAGAGGTATACCCGTGGCGCGCCGCTGATTGGCACGGATTCACTTATGTGCAGCAGTGGGCGAATACGCTTACTGCTGCGGGTAAAACGCATGAGCGCGAGTTTCCAATGGCGCTCCTTAGCGTACTGATGTCACTAGAAACGACACGGCGCATTGAACACAAAGCCGATCCCAACGCCAAAGTAGGGAGTTATGTGTGGACGGGTATGTACCAGCTTTATCGAATGCGCGATCAATACAAGAAAAAAGAGCAGCTTGAGATTCAACAGTTGATCGTCAGCATCATCAACGAATTGCAAGGTACCTATTTTGAACGGCTGCCTGCGCTTGGCGTCGCGGCGCGTTGGGCACATCTCACCTTACGGCGCAGTTCCGAAGTTTAATCGACTCTATAGAATCTACATAGGAGTATCAATCGTGAGCCCTTCCAACGTTCCCAACTCGCAAAACATGTTGCAACTTGATATGCGCGCGATTATTCAAAGCGGCGACATCCAGAAACTGGTAAGTTTTGCCGAAGTGCAAGGCGGGGCACTCCAAAATTATGGCCTGACCACCAGCCAAATCCGCCTCTCGTTCGGGCAAGTGCGCCAAATTGAGGCGATGTGGAGCATCAGCGGTCAACGCGAACAGGCCGAGCGATTGCTGATGCTGCTTAAGCCGCGCATCGCGTACCAGGCTGCGCGCGACAATAAAGACGGAAGCAAGCTCCTACGCGACATTTTGAGTGCTGGGATCGATGTGGTGTTTGAAGATACACCGCCTGGTTCAGATATGGCCGTCGAGCGCACCACACGCTTTCGCCGTTTTACCGAGCTGTTCGAGGCACTGCTCGCCTATCATAAAGTTGCGAGCATCCGCTAATTCCGATCCACATCACATAATTTACAGCGCATATAAGGAATATTACTCATGGCTGACGAAATTCAGGCTGTCAAACTCACTCACAACGTGTTTATTCGCTACGAAATCGAACTGCTCACCGGGCTGGCAATCGGTGGCTCCGATACGGGGATCCAGATCGGCGGCGTCGATAAAGTCGTGATCCGTAATCCGCTTAACGGTGAGCCGTATATCCCCGGTTCGAGCTTGCGCGGCAAGATACGTTCATCGCTTGAAAAAGCACTCGGCTTACCACTCAATACCAACATCGGACCGAACGTCCGCATTCACAGTGCTAAATCGAAACAGGATTATGACGATTCGCCTGTGCTGCAATTGTTCGGCGTAACGGGTGAGCACGATTGGTCACGCCCTTCTCGACTGCTGGTACGCGATACTCGACTAAGCGAGAAGAGCCGCAAGGAAATGACCGAGAAGCGACTCGACTTGCCCTACACCGAAGTCAAAATGGAAGTTGCCATTGACCGCATCACTAGCGCGGCCAGCCCACGCAGCTTAGAGCGCGTGCCAGCAGGCGCGGTGTTTGGGATCGGCGAAATGGTGCTGAGCATGTTTGATACTGACATTGCCAGTGATAATCGTCATCTGTTCAATTATTTACTGGTCGGAATGCAGCTTGTTGAAGACAGCTATTTAGGTGGCAGCGGCTCACGCGGCAGCGGGCAAATCCGCTTCCGAAATATAGAACTTGGCTATCGTGCAACCTTCGAAAACGGTCAGATCGCCTATGGTCAATACCGTAAAATTGGTGAGACTTCCGCACGCTTAGCGGACATCAGCACTGAGTCCAATTTGCCGCAGTTGCTCGGCGTAGGAACGTAACATAATGGATGTGCAAGTGATCCGCCTGTCCATCAAAAGCGCGCTGCACAGTGGGCGACCTGGCGTTGGTGCTGAAGAAACTGATCACAGCATTGGTGCCGACTCGATCTTTGGCGCGCTGATCAGCCAGCTTGCGCTGCGCGATGCGACGTTGATCGAGCCGCTCACGCGTGCCTTTCCGCGTCGTATGGGTGACGCATTCGAGCCGAGCGATCCGCCCTTTTTGTTGACTTCGGCATTTCCCTTTGCGGGTGATGTGTTGTTTTTCCCAACACCTATGTTATCGATGAGTAATCCATCCGAACAAGGCAGCAGCGAAGTAGGCGTGAACAAGTCGCTGAAAAAAGTCCGCTATGTTTCATCCGCGCTGTTTGAACAAATGCTGAACGGAAAATCGCTGACACAGCTTGCACAGAGTGCCATCCAACTACAAAATGGGCAAGTGTGGCTGACGGCAGATGAACAAAGGCAGTTGCCAAAAGGTTTTCAACGCGACGATAAGCTGTGGGAAACGGAGCGGCGTCCACGCGTCAGTGTTGATCGTGCCACCAACCGATCCAACATTTTTTTTCATGGTGCGACGTTTTATCAAGAGCGTTGTGGCATTTGGTTTGGGCTGACGCTGCGTGATCCAGCATTCACATTAGGTGGTCTGCCCCTTGCGGACCTGCTGCGCATATTGTTGTGCGACTTGGAAACTTACGGTCTCGGCCAATTGCGCAGCTATGGATTAGGTGAAGTGCAGCGTGTCGGTGGTGATACGCTGCGCACGATCCGCTTGCCTGATCCGACACAGCACGGCGTTGTCAGCTTGAGTCGGTTCGCGCCCATGCCCGATGATTTAAGCCGTCTCAACACTTCCGTGACCAGCTACAAACTAGTCCAGGTTGGCGGGCGCATGTCCAGCGGCGGATTCACTGCCATGCAGCGCCACGTTGTGCCAATGCTCGCTGAAGGATCCGTCATTGGCGCAGCCGCGAGTGGGTCAATCGGCGGCTGTCTGATCGATGCCAGCCCTGACTATTCAGCGCACCCCGCGTGGCGCTACGGGTTGATGTTTCCAGTAGGAATTGGCAAAGGATAACGACGATGCTGACGCTCAAACCAATCACTCGCGTGCTCAACGTGCAACTACGAACGCTTACTCCACTGCACATTGGCACTGGCAATATTTTGATGAAAGACATCGATTTCGTGGCGGAAGGAAAGCAAACCCGCCGCCTCGACGTGGATCGTATTTTGACTGAGCTATGGGACGAGTCCTTGTCGCGTCGTGCTGCGCCGCCACGTCCTGCCGAATTGCTCGAAAACGTGCCCCGCGCTGAGTGGGACCAATTCACTGCGTATTTAGCGCAAGGAATAGTACGCGCCTCAACGAGCGGCTCACAGCTCCAAGAGCAGATCAAGACCGCTGACTTCAAACCGTACATTCCCGGTTCATCAGTCAAGGGCGCACTGCGTACTGCCTTGGGGTGGTCAGGCTGGCCGGACGCGATTCAGCAGCAGCTCAACCCACAAAGCGACTTCAAACCACGCGACAAATTTGCTGGACAGACTCTAGAGGATAGATTGTTCCGGCCAGCCGCACGCGGTGGCGATGCGCCGAACAAAGACCTGCTGCGTGCGCTGCAAATTGGCGATTTGCGCGTCTCGAAATTTGAGAATGGCTACTTGATCTGCAATGTGCAGGTTGCCAGCCGCGCTAAGTACGATTCGCCTATCGAGATAGAAGCTGTCAGTCAGGAAACAGTTTTTCGTGGTCAATGGACATTGCATGAGAGCCTTTTCAGTGAGGATGCTGCATCGCTCGGCTTAGGAACGCGTAAGGCATGGCTTGACGATCTAGTAGCGCGTATTAATCAACATAGTTCGGCTCAGCTTGAATGGCTCAAGCGTGATTTTGCCGTAAAGGAGCTGCGGGGTAGCAAAGAACAAGTAGCATTTTGTGACAATTTGTTAGGCCAAATCAATAAATTATCCTCAAATGCATGTGTGCTGCGTGTTGGCTGGGGTGCTGGTTGGGATAACAAAACATTCAGCTCACGGTTGAACACACCACCCGCCAGTGACCCCGATATATTCGAACGTGATGTTATACAGCGCTACAAACTATATCGTGGTAAAGGGACGCGCACGCCCGGCGATCCGTTCCCATCCACACGGCGCGTGATTGTGCAAGCGCGTGGGAATGATTTACAAATTACAGGTATGTTTGGTTGGGTGTTGGTCAAGCTCACGCCAGTAGAAAGATAAGAGGTAACCATGTACTGTTATTGCATTATTGCCACGGTCGGTCAAAGCGTGATCAGCAACTCCGACAAGCCAATCAAGGATGGCGTAGCGGCTTTCGCCAAACAGCCAATGGCTGATCTGAAGCTGATCAAAAGTAGCGTTCATGATTTTCCGGGCAAAAACTGGTATGACATGATCCTAGCCGCGCTGCACGCCAAAGCCAATGATCCAGCATTGTTGCGCCGCGCCAGTGCTGAACTCAACCATCTGATTCCGACGCTGAAAGATGTGAAACCCAACAGCAATGACGTGATCCATTTCATCGCTTCCGACACCGTTGAGGGAGTGCTCGCGGCGCGCATCCTCGCAGATTTTTGTCGTGATTATTTTGGGCGTGCTACCGAAGTACACATTGTTGAAGGGCTGCAAGTACAGAATGGGCAGCGCTTCCGACGACTCGGCTTGAGCAACCTGATCGAACTGGTGTTCCGGCTACTGCGCAAAGCGGATCCGCACGTGTACAAGCGTATCCTCAATCCGACGGGCGGTTTCAAAGGCGTTGTACCGTACCTGACTTTGATCGGAATGCTGCATCCCGGCGTTGAGATTGCCTACATTTATGAATTTTCGGATGAATTGATCACGCTGGCCGGGTTGCCGTTCACGCTGGATTTCAGCCAGATGGAAGGCGCTTACGATGCGCTGTTGCAGGCAAAACGCAATCCGCTTTCAGAGCAAGAGCTGCGTAATGCGCTCGGCATAGGCACACAACTCATCAGCGAGCATCCGCTATGGTCGCTATTTGACTTCATCGAAGACGGTAATGAACGCGTTTATGAGCCAAGCGGTCTAGGCAAAATCGTACTGGAAAACTTCAAAGACAAGTTGAAAACTCCGGTGTGGCTGTCCGAACAAGCTGCCGAGCGTTTTGATACGTTCGATACAAACTGGCAAGCTAAGTTCGGCGCATTGTTTGACAGGCTGGCGGATGTTGATTGGCGCACTCGCCATCAGCATGGCACGCTCAATCAAGCCACTATCATCAAGCCAGGCAACGTCGATGAGCGCCTGTATTTTTACGAAATGTCAAATGGTGGCGTGCTTGTTCCCGAATTGGCGCGCCATTTAGCTAACAACTCATATGATCGCGAACCAACCCAAAAAAGCGATTACAAACCATTTCGCCTATGGGAAAGCTGAGACAGCTTATCAAAGATAACTCCGGTAGAGGATGAATGGCTTACCTATACCGTAACAGCGACGCATTACTTGATTGACAACTAAGGCGACACATGGACGATGCCTGCGAACTCGTTTTATCTGATGATTTCGAGCTTGACCGCGCTGATCAAATTTTGTTGCGTTCATACACGACTGCGCGCAAAATTACGGTTTTACAGCGATTGGATGAAGGCAAATCGTCAGCGACAGTTTTACTAGTTGATATTGTGATGCGTCGTAGTACGGATCGCCCATACGAGGGCCGCAACGTTCTCAAGATTGACCGCCCTGACTTGATCCGTGCCGAGATCGCTAAACATCACGATGCACGGCGCATCATCGGCCAATACGTGCCGGAATTGGTGGATCAGATTGGTCCACAGGGTGAACGTCTGGGATTGATTTTGGAGCTGGCAGGTGGCTCGTCACTGTCGGTAAAATCAGTGGCGAAGGTGGTGCGTGAAAAAGATTTAACCGCCTCTGAACTCGCTGAAATGCTCGGCAGATTCAACGTGCAAGTTCTTGAGCGATGGAACCCCGTGATAGAACTCGACCGCAAGGCAAAATCGCCGCGTGACTGGCTACTTGCGGCGCTCAATTGTGGTAGTACATCTGGTGAGCGTTTTGACGAGGTATTTGCACTGAATGTCTTGTGCGACACGACAAGTCGACTGCTATACGTCCCTGAATTTGACCGAAAGCTGCCCAATCCACTCGCGTACACAGCACATGCTGATATATGGACTTATAACGCATCTATTACGGCTCCTATTGGACGGCTGCATGGCGATTTACATGCCGCAAACCTGCTCTGTCGTACCGACCGAATTACCAATGTGCCCTATCTGATCGACTTTGTGCGGGGGCAGGACGACGACAGCAGTATAATTTTTTATGATCTAGCTTACCTGGAACTCGATTTGCTCATGCAGCGGATGCACTCTCAGCCTTGGGCAACATGGGGCGACTTATTGAACGGGTTGTGCGTACAGTGCGACCGTGAAAGCGTGCTACCTGTCGAACCGCGCGATGATTATGCTGTCGGTACCTTTCGCATCGTCAGCCCACTCCGTCAACGTGTTGACGCGATTATACACGCGGCACCGCAGAGTATTCAATCTGATTTCATCACGGCCTGGTGGTTGGCTGCCACAGCGGTTGGTTTGGTATATGCACGACGCGAGAATTACCACGGGTCACAAGGACGCCGTGAACGGTTAATCGGATTTTTGTATGCAGCGCACTGTCTCGACCGTGTGCTGCAGATATTGCCCGGCGAATACCTTGGTGACCGAAACCTATGCATATTACCTCTGGAAGATATATCCACTATAAATGTGCCGACGGTGACTCGCGATACTGAGATTGTCTACGCACAAATCATGCGCGAGCACCTCCACCAACTTGACGCTACATATGTTGAATTATCCGGTGAACACACATCTGAAATAATCAATCCAAAAAAACCGAAAACGACGTTTCTTGGTGAGATACGCTCTGGTTCCAAATACCATGAGCGGTTTGCGACGGCGTTGCTACTTGAAGCTCCTGTAATCAACACCGATGCCAACAACCTGCTACCAGGTCGACCGCTTGCTAGCGTTCGTGATGAGTTACGCAATGCCGACCGAGTAGTGCTGCTAGGTGAGCCAGGTAGTGGAAAAACATGGACGTTACGACGCTTAGCCTTGGCATACGCCGCCGACTTGGAGCAAAATGCAGGCGCATTGATCCCGGTCTTTGTACCACTAGCAAGTTATCGCGGCAGGAGCGAAGCTGATTTTGCGGTGTTTGTGCGCGAACAACTTGAAGACAGTTCACCGAAACTTGCGGAGCAGTTCGAGTTACTTTGCAGGTCTGACCGCTTGGTATTATTGTGTGACGCGCTAAACGAGATGCCACGCGACGCAGCAGGTGAAGCGCTCCATTCTTTACATCTGTTCCTCAAACCCATCAAAAAGCTGGCAGTGAGCTGTCGTCATAAAGAGTTCAATCGGGGTGACTTGGTTGAAGCAGGCACGTTCGGTATCGTTGAAATTAAGCCACTGACACCGTTGTTGATGCGTGAGACTATAGATACCTATTTGTACCAACGCGATACGGACGAGATGTGGATGTCGTTTTCTAATATAGAGCGGACGACGCTTTGGTATGACCACCTGCTAGGTAATAATGATCTATTGGCTGCTTGGCAAATAATGCACGAGGGGGGCTATGCTGAAGCATTTTGGCAAAATGCCGATCCACCAAATTACTTGCTTGAAGCCTTGGACCCTCGCGAAGTTGCCCGCCGTACAATGTTGAATGATCCCAAAGGTTTAATGCTGTTGTGCCGCAATCCATATATGCTATTCCTAGTAATGGAGATTTTCCAGAAGTCTGGGAGGATTCCTGCTGTCCGTGGCGCACTATTTGGACAATTCGTTAACAGTTTGCTCAGTCGTGAGCAAACTGCCGCTGAACAGCGCAATGAACCATGGTCACCCATTCTGAAGGAACGACTTGTAAGCGGTCTGACACACTTGGCAGAAAGGATGCAGTTCGACAATGTAACCGATCTATCTAAACAAGACGTACTCGAGTTGCTCAATGACGAACAGTTACTGCCGCTAGCATTCCAATGCAGCATTCTTCAAGAGAACCGCACAATAGTGCGCTTTTCACACCAATTGCTACAAGAGTTTTTTGTTAGCCGCGTGATGAGCGCAGATGTAGACGCTCACATTCCAGCGACACAATATTGGGCATCAGACAAATGGTGGGAACCAACTGAACGCGAACAAACTGCACTAATTCTGGCTGGTGTACGTGCTGCTGAGGGAAGGCAGAAGTTGATTGAGATGATTCAATGGCTTGCGCTTGCGCAACCCGAACTTGCTTTATCCTGCATAAAAGAAGTCGATGATACGTATGCTAATATGGACAGCGCAGTACGCGATGCGCTTATCGATAGTGCTCGTGTCAAACAAGACGACTCGCACCCCTACGGGAGGGTAGCGGCGTATCGTGTGTTAGGGACGTTGAACGCCGATGAGCGGTTTGGGATTGGCTTAAACGCGGGTGGCTTGCCAGCGTTCGATTGGGTAGAAATCCCAATTGGCGATTTTATCATGGGCAGGGATAAGGATAAGGATAGTGATAAGGATAGTGATAATCCAAAACGGTCTGAGCGGATCGAACGCGTATATCAGATGAGCCGGTATCCAGTCACCTATGCCCAATACAAAGCGTTTCTAGATGCGGAAGATGGGTACCACCAAACGAGATGGTGGGAATTGTTGAATACTGAAAGTCAGGCGCAGCAAGCGGAAGGCCCAGGCGTACAAAGGTGGGCTGTTTCAAACTACCCAGCAGAGAACGTATCGTGGTACGACGCGATGGCTTTTTGTGCGTGGCTGACATCAAAACTTGGCTATGAAGTGCGATTACCTACCGAAAAAGAATGGGAAAAGGCCGCTCGTGGTACCGATGGCAGAGAATACCCCTGGGGCAACGGGTATGTCAGTGGATTTGCAAATATTGGTGAAACTGTTGACGAGATCGGCCCGTACTATGTGCAACAGACCAGCGCAGTTGGCATTTATCCACAGGGCATGTCACCATACGGCATCCTCGACATGGCAGGCAACGTCCGTGAATGGATGTGGAACGAATACGGCAATCCGCTCAATATCCAAGTTGAGACGAATAAGTGGCGCGGAACACGTGGTGGTGCGTGGGGTGATTGGCATATTGGTGCCCGCGCTTCATCTCGCTTTTGGGGCTTTCCGCTTGCGCGTGAATCTGGCCTTGGCTTTCGATTGGTATGTGTTACTACGCTTCAATAACGCTCATGATGTTGGTTTATCCCAATTCAGCGCACTGCGAGCACGATTTTATCTACATCTTTGGCATGGAAGCGCGGCGTTTGCTCGGCACCAATAATGGAAGCGCGGCGGCTCACTTCATCGCGCAGCGTTCTGAACACATCGAATACTTCGATTTCGCCTGGCTGCGCTAAAGCTTCAAGAAGTACTTCGGTGAACAAACTATTCGGGTGTTTCGCTAAAATGTAAGATTGCTGTGACTCAGTCGATGACGCAATCAGGACACGGCCTGTGCCTGAACCGAGCGCCGCCGGATCCATGGCTTTAGGCGTGAAATCGCTGAACGCCGGATCGAATGCTTTGAGTGTTGCGCTTCCGGCATGGCAGCAATCGAGCAGCACGACCAACCGTTTTGCGCCGATGTCATGCAGCCAACCGTCAAATGTTGGCATGGGAAGCGCGGTATTCGCTAAATCGGCAATCCGTACATCATACGGGATCAGAAAGTAATGACTGCTGCTGACGCCGCCGTGCCCGGAGTAGTACACCAGCACCGTTGCGTTATCGTCTGCGGCAGCTTGTTTGGCAAGCCACTCGAACTCAGTTTTGATACCGTCACGCGTAGTTTGTGCGCCGATTAATGTGTGGACGTTTTCAAGGTGGTAACCCGACTGCTCGGTTAGGAAGCGTGTAATTGCACCTGCATCATCCGCCGTCACCGGAAGTTGCTGCTTGTCCAATGCGGGGTCCTTTTGCGCGCTGACACCGATCACCAACGCGTAGCCATGCGGAAACTCGGCGGCGCGTTTATCAATCTGCGCTGTGCGTAGTACGGTCAGCGGCTGATCGATGTCAAGCGTTTCAATTTTCTTGCCGAAGTTCGGTAGGCGCAGCGGCTCCGCGACTTGCGCAAATGCGCAGCTGGCGTAGGCGAGCGCTGCTTTGCGACTGAAATCGTCGGTGTTCGGATCGGCAAACACGCGCAGTCCCGCGATCGTCGCGCTCAGCCAGAAGCTCAGCGCCACTGGTTCGCGTAAACTTTCTGTAAATTCCGCGATGTATGCGCTGATGCCCATGCGCAATGGCGAAATCAACTCAACGGCGAGCGGCGCATCACGTCCCGGCGGCGAATTTGTGGGCAGGATCGCGCTGCTCAACGTTTCGCATAGCGTCAGCCATTGCGACCAATCACGCGATGATTGGTGTGGCATGAAACTGAGCAGCAGCGATAATTCGAGCGTTGCCCAATCGAGCAGCACGGGCGCGTCTTCCTGATAACCGCGTACATCAATCAGGAATGGCTGGCGAGCCAGGTAGATATGCGCCGCGTCCAAGCGACCATGTACCAACCCGTTGAGTGTCGGGATTTGCATCGCGCCTGCCCAAAGCTCCGCCTGCATCGCATAGGCAGCCGGATTGTGCCGCACTTTGCCACCGATCAGCAGTGACTCGGCGGCATGAGTAGCGCTTGAAAATGGGGTGAAGCGACGCAGCCACTCGTGACCGGGCAGCCATGAACGTCCGGCGGACAGATCGTGCGCCGGATTCCAGGTGCGCAGCGCCGTCGCGATATACGCAATGGTCGCTTTCAGATCGCTGGCATTCGCGCCTGGATCGCTCAGCCGATCAGCGAACGGTACGGCGCGCGATACGTCAGCCACTTCGCACAACACCCGAAAGCTGCCCACCGCTTCCGCACTATCGACGGACGGCGGCAGCAGCGAGCGCAGTGGCGATCGTTCGCGGTCTGCGGCGCGGCGCTGCTGTTCACGGATGATGTCCGGTTGCTCTGTTTCGTAGCGTTGGAGCAAGTAAATTCCGTCGGGATCATAGCTGCGCGTGGAGCGGCGATGCGCCACGGACAGGCTCAAGCCCGGCACACTGCACGAGAGCGCATTCATCGGCTCGGTGTTCAGCATGAGATCATTCGTCCTTTTTGGCGGCGTCCGCGTCTTTTTTGGCCTTTTCCGCTTCAAGTTCTTCGATGAACGCGATGATCTCCGCTTCTTGTGGCAACCGCTCATAGTTGTCTGGATCGAATGGTGGCAATGCGGGTTCAGGTTCTTTTAACTTCTCCAGCACCGCCCGCGCACGTCGCAATCCATCCCAATTGGCATACGGCTCGCCCTCACCCCATGCCCAGTGATACGCCGCGAGCGCCCGTTCGCGCGCTTTGTCCGCCTCGCCGAGCGCCAACCACACTTCCGCAGCACTCATATCGTCGATCGGCTCAGCGTCAAGCAGCAGTCGCGCCTCATCGCGCCGCCCTTGCAGTAGCCGTGCCCGTGCTAGGCCGCCAAAGGCATGTTTGGTATTGAGTCGTGCTTTGCGCAGCATCTCAATTTCTCGCTCAAAGTACGTTGCTGCTTGCCTGCCCGCATTTTGTCGGAGTGCTGATTCGCCGTGCAATCCTATTATTTTACGCAAACTCAACGCGCTACGTCCTTGTTGCGACAACTGTTCAGCTTTATTAAGCACAACAGCAGCTTGGGCTTTTTTACCTTGTCCAAACAATACTTGGGCATAATACCGCTCAGCCACGCTTTCCCACTGCGCACGGTCATGGTCATTGTCATAAGTTGCGAAGTTAGAGGCGCGATAAGCGGCTTCGGCTTCATCCCAACGTCCAGCATCGACATAATAAGCTAATAGCAAGCGATAAGCATCCGCAATATATCTCTGCTCATCGGCAGCTTGCGTCAAGCGCAGCGTCAATTGTACGATGCGGATCGCTGACCATAATTGATTAGCGTCCCTGAGTTGCAGGCTCCAGTTCCGCAGATCGACCGCTAACTTCGACGCTCTTTTATCCTCCAACTCCAGGCGAATGCTGAGTGCCCGTAACCGCTTTGCGGCCTCTGGATCACTATATCCAATGGCATTGGCAAGACTGTTGATCTGTGCCTTTTGCGCCGACCGAGCGGTCAGGCGTGGTGGTTGATCCAATCCGTCAGCGAACAATGGCCTGAGCAGCGCAACCATGTCGTGAAAAGCGTTGAGTTGATACAACAATATACCTGATAAATTGTCCTGATAAAATTTTGAGGCGCGATCGAACAACCCGGACTCGACCAGTGCGCGGTAGATTTCGAGTTCGCGGCGCAAATCATGGATGTCGTTTACTCGTTCGGCAGGGGTGGCTGTTTGCGACTCGAACACATTGCGCACGGCGTCGAGTGCGTGAGTCCTGGCGTCACCAAACAACCCTTCATAGGCATAGCCGCGCACCACTGGATGCAGGTCGTAGCTGTCCTTGTTATTCATATCCACTTGCAGCAAGCCGCGATCTTCTAAATCGCGGATCGCAACATCAAGTTCAGGTTCTGCTTGACGACGTGCCAAAATACGTGCCTCTTTCACGACTTGTTCGTCTTCAACAGAAGAGTCCTGTAGAGATGCCTGTACACGAGCATACTCATCAAAATTTTGTAGTTGCTCATCTATACTCGGCTCTATCTCTATATAGTCATAATCATTGCTTGACTCTTCGAAATCAGTAGAAACTGTATTGTTCCAGTCGCCACTAATATATTCATTGTATTCGACAGCATCATTAATCGCTTGTATTTGTTCATCAATATTAGATACATAGTAATCCCTTGCTGCTTCTTCAAAGTCAACATCTGCATAATCCCGTTCCTGATGAGTACGCTCATTATATTGAATATGTTTGGTGACCGGCTCGACATAATATCGTTCAGCATAGGGGTTGATCGCCGCCAAAGTCGCGTAATCGAGCGGATAGCGGAACGCTGCGATCTGTTGCAACAGCGCCAAATGATCGGGATCGAGATCGGCCAGCGCGTATTGCAACAAGGTAGTGCGCTGCTGGCGCAGGTCAAGGTCGCGCAGTTTGAGGTCGCGGCCTTCCAATGTGTACCATTTATCGAAGTTCATGTTCGCTGCGCGATTTTTCGCAATCTTTCCGGCGACCAACCGAATCAGCAAACTGTGATTGCCGAACTGTGCCAAAAAGTCTTTGATATGAGTCGCGTCGCCTTGTATGCCGTGTTCGCGCATCAGCGCCAACGCGTCGGCAGGCTGCAAGCCGCTCAGTTTGATATGCTCTATGTCCGGCAGTAGTTGTCCGCCAAAGCGTGCGTCAGCTTTCAGATCGGCGGCGATGAGGCGCGTGCTGATCAGAATTTTGACGCGCGTCGTTTGCGTCAGCGCGACCAGAAAGCGACCATCGGCAGGATGCGTGCAGCGACGCCGCACGGCCTCGTCAGCGCGTTGGTCGGCGGACATCATTTCGGCTTCGTCGTCGATATACGGCGCGTTCATGCTGTTATAGGCGACCATGATCCGTTCCAGCCCATCCAGCACCAGTAGATATGGCTTATCCCGCAGCGCGGCCAGAAGTTGCGCCTCGCGGTCTTCGCGGCTGACGTTATCGAACACTTCAAGCGGCTGTCCGGTCACATAGGCCAGCACGTGCCGCGTGAAGCTGCTCATAGCGCTGTCGCTCTCGTAGAAGCTCCACCACAAACCGCCTGCAAAATTCGGGATTTGCTCGGCAGCGTGATACCTGAACCACTGCCAGGTGAGCGCGCTCTTGCCAACGCCGCCGATCGCCTCGTACATCAAAGTGCTGTCGTTGGATTTCGCCCAGGCGTCAAGATCGGTCAATTCCGCTGTGCGTCCGACGAAGCGGCAGGTTTGCAAGCCGTAGGTGTGCGGTGTGTACAGGGCGGGTGGCTGCGCAATAACGCGCGCTCCGGCACGTTTGGCGTCGGCGTTTCGCGCCGCGTTTTGAGCCGTGGGCGGCACCGCACGGAAACCGTCCGCACCATACCAGGCTAACTGTGTTACGAGATTTGCGTGGCGTGCGGGGATGCCGCTCAGTGCGAGCAAACAGCGTAGCGATCGCGCCGCATAGAACAATCCGGCGCTGCGCATAACGGCTGTGTTGTGCTCACGACGGCTGACCAGTAAGCCAACACACATGGCAGACAGCCAAAACGCTTTGCGCAGTTCATTTCCGATGCCAGTTGCGCCACCGCCAACGCGCGTGTTTGCCGCGACGCTCAACTTTTCAAGATAGTCTCGAATCGGCTGTACAACCAGCCACGCGCCCGTTAGCCCCTTGCCGGGCGGTGACACCGTGGGCAGCAGCGACGCTTCATCATCGGTCAAATGGACTACGAAGGTGGCAAAGCGCTCCCATTCCTCGACGCTATCCAGTGGCAGCAGCCGGGTAATCATGTCAAATTCGAGCATTGCCAGGTCGAACGCTGCGCCAGGCAATTTATCATCGACATAGTTTCGAAAATCGATCAGCCAAGGCGGGGTATTGGTAAGCGATAACGTGGTTGGACGCGCTGCGCACATCACATTGTCAGTGTGCAAATCGCCATGTGTCGGACACATGGGCACGGCCAGCAGCGCACTCTCTGTGCCCCACCAGGTCGGATTGAGCGCATACGCGAACGGGTTGGGCAGCGGCTGTCGTATCTCGCCATCGTCAGTATCTGGCAAATTGAACATAATTTCCGGCGGCAGCGCATCCGGTGTGCCTGCCGCAAAGCCAAAATTGCCGCGCGCCCGGCTTGCCAATGACTGATAGCGCTGCTTACTCTGTGGGAAACGCGCCGAGGTTTCTTCGCCAATGTTAATCAAGCATTCGAGCAGATCGGGGATCGCGATATGTGGGCGCGCGGCACGTTTGCTACGAATATCCTCGTGCCACACCGTCAGCACATTATCCAGCAAGTACCGCACTTGTTCGGCGGCCTGTTCCTCACCGTAGCGTTTTTGCGTGAGTACGGCGCTAAAAGGGACGCCGCCTAAAGTGCCATCGTGCGCAATCTGATATAGCAAAAAGCCGATGTTGCCGTCCAGATTTCCTGAATCGTGGACGAGCTCCGGGATGAACTTACGCATGAGAGCATGGCGACGCGCGACCTCATGGCGGGTATGTTCCTCGTCCAGTTCATCGACGATTTCGCCATCTGAAGTGTCGGTATGCCAGTTGAATTTGGCGATATGAAACCCATCTGGCTGATACGACCCTCTGGCACGCACATCTACTTTCCAGATCGCCGCGCCGGAAAAGCCAATGTGAATATTCCCTTGTAGGTTGATGCTGCCATGTTGCGTCGGATAGCTTGCAAGCAGTGCGCAAATATCGCTTTCGGTCAGGGTGAGCTTCGGCATGGGCGGGTGCGCCTCCACGATGTAAACGGCGGAAATACCGATATTTAGAAGTGTAACACATTTGCTCAAGCATAAATGGTTTGAAGCAGTGCAGTTGTATGGACAAGCACAGTTTAAGATCGTCTTTACTTATCTTTATGCCTGCTCATGATGCCTATCGGCTGAATATGCCAAAACAATCAACACATTAATCAGAACAACTGGAAATCACTGTCGCTGGTGCTATTTTCGTCATCCACATCATTGGCTACTATTTTGACAAACGCTCACCGCCCAAACGGATCACGCCCGGCCAGCCTTCACGCCGAAATGTTTCCAAAATACTATATTCATCGTTGGTAATTGTACCGTCACCAACATGACCGCGCGGATCATCTGTCATGCCAACGAGAAAATCGAGACTCACTTCTAATAACTCAGCCATTCGTTTCAGATGTGTTGAAGAAGGATCATTGCTTTCAAGTTCATATTTTCGCACTTGCCCTTCTCCAAAACCGCATAAGCGCGCTAACTCTCTTTGCGACCAACCACGCTGCTCTCTGAGAGAACGAAGTCTGTCGGCGCGCAATGCAGTTTTATCATCCACGTAATTTCACCAAAACTTCTATTGACAAGCCAAATTATCCATAGTACACTGTTTTCTATAGAAACCATATGGTTTCTATAAGCACGACGGAGGCTTGCTGCACAAGCTATTCCGTCGCTAGGATAGGAGCTCTATCCATGATCAAGAGTGTACCCCAATCAGGGCGGGTATCGCATAGCTTATATCCACCTCAACCCCTTCTGCTGCCTGCACCACCCCCCATTGCCGGACTGCTTCCGGCGCGCGTCCCGTCGTCCGAGCCGCCCAACGCGCCCGCCCCTTTCATTTTCGACCGCCCCGCGCTGGCCGACTTGACCGTTGCACAGCGCGAGCATTTGTACGACGCCACCAACGTATTGCTCGAAATCGCCGTTGAGTTCATGCTCGGCACCTTCAACGAGGATGCGATCCGTGCTGCCGAGGTGCTATTTCATCGTGCGGTCGGTGGTAAATCGTCGCTCCGTCCGCTTAGCCCAGCTGCATTCAATGCCGAGATCGACGCCGATTGGTTGGAAATGTTGGCACGGGCGAAACGCGCTCGCCCGATTACGTATGCGGAAGCTGCTGAAACCGTCCGTCAGGCATAGGCTCAGCGTCAGGGCGGTGCCGTATGAACGACGAGCAAGAAGTGATATTGTGCGGGCTGATGGTCGGCCTCGATGCGCGTTATGACCAGATGAACGCTAAATTGTTGCATGCCGTCGCTCGGCTGGAACGGTCACGCTCGGCTATTGACGCAGCTGATCCGCTGCGCGATGAACTCGATGAAGCACTCCAAATGCTCATCCGCGCAGAACACGACGGAATGACGCTCCAGCATGAAGTGGTCGATACACTGCGCCGCCAAGTGCGGCAAGCACGTTCGGCGAAGGACGCCTACGAACAGGGCTGGGCGGCTCGCGCGATCGACGTGCTGGCGCAGGCCACGCCCGCCCAAGCTGCCGTACTTTACGCGCTGCTCACCGATCTGAGTGTCGATGAGGCGGGTGACATTCCCTTCTAGTGCACACACTCATGCGACAACGACACTTTCAGCAGCAAACGCTCACTATTGAGCTGAACACAGAGCGTCAATCAGCGCGCGACGCTTACAAGACCGAGTGGGACGCGCACATCCAGGACATTTCACTATCGATCAGGACGCGCTGCCGTTTTAAGCAGCGCTATCACGAAAGGAACAGGTAAAATCAATGCCCCGAGTTACTGTCTCACCGAAAGGCATGTCCGATACCATTTCCCTTGACCCGAGCGGCTCGTTCGCGTTCCCGAAGCGCGTTATTGACCGCCTGAAGTGGAGCGTGCCTGGCATGGTCAAGGTCGATTACTTGCTGGATAGAGAAATGAGCGAGGCGCCGCTAACGCTGTTCTTATCGAGCATCAACGACACGCAGCAGACGGGCTTCACCTTGTCGTATCTCAACGCGACCCGCGACGGCGGCAGCGGTGGCAAGATCAAGCTGCAGAGCATGGTACGGACGGTCATCTCGCCGCGCGTGGTGCTGCCTATCGACAACCTGACGCCAATCTACCCACGAACCGAGCTGGCCGACATGGTTCTGATGTTGACGCAGCCCATGTGGACGTCGCTTGAGTTCACGCTCGCCAAGTTGCAGGTCATTCCTAATGATCTCATCGGGGTGTACCAAATCTTGAATGAGAGCGGGAAGCCAGTGAAGATTGGGCAAGGCAACCTTGCCAATCGGCTGCGTGAGCACCTGAAGGAAGAACGCTACATCCGAGTTGCGAAAACAGCACAGTATTTCCCGGTAAGCCTGAAGGAAGACGCGCCAATTTTTGAGCAGGTGCTGCTTGCGCAGCACGAAATGGTGTACGACGCACTGCCCGAAATGCACCGTATTCGAGCGTAGCCAGAAAGCAGCGAAAGGTAAGTTCCAACACGAGCGACTCATCACGAGTCGCTCGCGTCACCTTGGAGTCTTTCGGCCAGTGACGGTTGGCGACAATACGCTCAGCGTCAGCTCAGTCGCCATCAACGTGAGCTCTGTACACCGATGACCTAGACACGCTCGCTCATGCGCTGCGCCTGCCATTCACGCGTGGTCAATTGGTCGAACTGTGTCAACGCTTAGCCGATGATGCGCCATGAACTGCGTTTCAGCGACTCATCGTCGTTGCCAAAAAGTGATTTTACCGAGATCTCGTTTTGCCGTCAGGGGTACGCCATGTTACACTGAACGGCGAAACGGCTGGCCGATCTGCTGGTAACAGATCGGTCAACCTAAGCAAAGTCATCCGGGATGTACGGACGGCCAAGCCTCAGTGTGCTATTTTAATAGATACGCCGCAGAAATAGCGAAGACATCGTCCTCGGACAAAGGTTCGGGCAGTGCGGTAAGCTGGGCAGGCGTTGTTTGTCGTGTTTTAATAGATACGCCGCGGAAACATTGAAGACATCGTCCTCGGACACCTGTTGGGACTGAGCAACGCATCGAGCAGCTGTTGTGAACCACACTGGTTTGGTGCGCAAAATTTGCTAGACGTTTCCGCGATAACCAAACGAGGAAATGCCAATGTTGAGCGAAAGTGAGTTAATCTACGAACGACGGAAATTGTTCGACCTGATGCGCGCGTACCCGGGGTGGAGTTTACGGGCGTATGCACGCGAAGTACAGCACGATCTGCAGTGGGTACGCAAGTGGACAAAGCGCTGGATGGGACAAGAAGCGGCGACGGACGAGGCACTCCGCAGTCGGTCACGCCGTCCCCAGCACAGTCCCCGAGCGCTTGTGAACAGCGTGAAAGATACGATAGGCGAACTGCGGGAAACGCTGTCAGAACGCTTTAACCGGGCGGCAGGCGCCAAGCTCATTGCCTATTTTCTAGGAAAAACAACAGACGCACAAGCCAAACCACCCAGCTTGAGCCGCATCTACAAAACGCTGGTTGAACGGGGCTACCTTCGGGCACGGCCAAAGGTTGACCATACGCCGCTGGTACTACCAGCGCCCAATGAGGAGTGGGAACTGGACTTTGGTGAGATTTATCTGGGAGCCGAAGAAGACCGTCTGGAGTTCATGGTCGTCGTCGATAAAGGCACCTCGCGGGTGGTCTACAGCGAGGGATTGAGCGGCTATCGTGCGGAAAGTGCCATTGATGCAGTGCTGCGCCTGTTCGCCGCTCAGGGCGTCCCTAAACGGCTGCGCTTCGACCGTGACCCACGGCTGTGGGGCAGTTGGACACGCGCCAGCTACCCGTCACCGTTCATTCGGCTGCTGCACGCGCTGCACGTTGAACCGGTCGTCTGTCCACCCCACCGACCGGACAAAAAACCGATGGTGGAGCGCTGCATTGGTACGCTCAAGCGCGAGTGGCTGGCTCGTTTTTCGCCAAGCACCTTTGCCGATGCCCACGTGCTGCTCGACCCGTTCATCCCCGACTACAACCAGTTGCGCCCACATCAGGGCGCGGCCTGTCAGAATCGCATCCCGGACGAAGCATTCCCGTCTTTGCCAACGCTGCCAAGCCTGCCCGAGCATGTCGCGCCCAACCCCTGGTTGACCGTCGAAGACAAGCGCATCTACCGGCGGCGGGTCAATGCGGCGGGCTCTATACAGGTAGACCGTCACCCGTATTATGTCGGTCAGGCATTCGCTGGCGCACTGATTTTAGTTCATCTGGATGCACCCCAAGCGCTGTTTCACATCAGTCTCAACGGCGATGTGGTTAAGGTGCTTGACATCAAAGGCTTGCACCCAAATGAGATGACCCTCCTCGACTACATTGAAGTACTCAAAACCGAAGCACGTTTCATTGACTACTTTCGTGCCATGCACTGGCACAAAACGGGAGCGCCGCACTAGCAAACCAGCCCTACAACTGACTTTGACGGTTGGGACGTACACTCCTTCGTATTGTCATGCCTGGATTTAGGTCTTACAACGCGCATGCTAGTTTTGTTCACAGGTGCAGATGCCCTTAACGGCTGCTCAGTGCGCCACGCCGCCCGAACAGGTGTCCGAGGACGATGTCTTCAATGTTTCCGCGGCGTATCTATTAAAACACGACAATTTTACCGTAGCGCATACCCTTCCGCATATCCCCGGACTGACGCCATCGGGTAGGTTTCTGCCATGCGCAGCGACTTACCCGCTCTTTTTCGTGCCTGAAGTGCAGCCAGAAAAGGAAAGTGCCGATGTCCTCCGACGTTTC